>Ga0123357_10009222_pt1 | contig 12436 bp, 3 predicted proteins | sample TergutEmb28metaG_FD_89873 | JGI IMG/M metagenome (GOLD analysis project Ga0123357, IMG submission 89873) | Embiratermes neotenicus P4 segment gut microbial communities from Petit-Saut dam, French Guiana - Emb289 P4 | ecosystem: Host-associated > Arthropoda: Insects > Digestive system > Gut ... | reverse complement strand
GTGACCAGCCTCGTGGTCTAGTGGTCAGAGTCTCTGACTACTAATCATGAGGTCCCGGGTTCGATTCCCGGCTCTACTGTGGGAATTTTCCCTGAAGGGGAGGATTCCCGCGGTGACCATGGTCTGGGTAGATTGGTAGAAATTAGGTTTAAGGGCCCTCCTGGCACTACATCCTCCTATATCACCACTCACATCATCGGGACAACGTAACTGCGCCTCATGGGCGTCCTAACCTCAGAAGTCGGTTACACTCCTGCCATGCTCAGGAGGGAGGACCACGAAGTCCACAAGGACACGTGGTGGCACTGGACAAAAACAAAACCAAAGCACGTAAAGTTATCTTCAGTACTGTGTTAGTCATTGAATCAATCTTGGTTACTGCAGGAAGTAATAAAGAAAAGAGTAATGTTAGTGTGTTCAGATGTTATCTCTTATAGTTGAAGAATAAGAGACCAACTTGATGTCACAATTCATTAAGTTTTATTTCACTTCTTCTATGCTCAACATGTTTCGGACATTAACACATCCATCATCAGGAGTCTGCGACTTTTCTATTGTATCACTCTATACCACCCCAAGCCAGCCACACCGAAACTCCAACACACACCGAAACAAGAATACACAACCAATGTGGTGAAACAGTAGAAAAGTCGCAGGATCCTGATGATGGATGTATTAATGTCCGAAACATGTTGAGCATAGAAGAAGTGAAATAAAGCTTAATAAATTTTGACATCAAGTTGGTCTCCTATTCTTCAACTATCACAGTGATGCACGGTCCAATATACATAAATAATATGTTATGCCTGCGACAGGAAGTGGGAGACGGCAAGGATGCGAAGCCAAAACACACGCATTAAATCTTTATCTATGTTAATTAATATAGCATGATTTGTATGGAAAATGGACTTTCTCCCTTAATTTAAAGGGAATAAATTAGACATAAATAATGTGACTAAGCAAGCTTTGTCTGATCCTGACATTTCTATCACCACAAACCCCTTAAGCAGTAGGGATGTTAATGCAAGCAGAACAAAGCAGAATCCTTTAGCATACACAAAATGCTTTCGGCGTCTTTTACTTCCTTACAAAATTGAATGTCTACTGAATTCACAAACAGAAGGACCTCCAAGTCAATTGAGTCATTATTCGAACGCTTAAGCGGTACTGTGTTTCTATTAGCTACCCTTTAAAAACAACTAATTTAGACGGATAAAATGTGCAGGATAGGGTATTTCGCGTGTTAGGGTAGTTCGAAAATGTTGCGTGCTGAACAAATGTAAATCTATCATGGCTCGTTAGGATATGACTTTTAGAAAACCTGCAGATATATAACTCTGCCGCTCCAAAAACGAATGTCCATCTGTTGTGTTTCTTTTAAGCAAGATAAAAGAAAAGCTACAAAAAAAGTAGTTGCTTAAGTAACATATGTGGGTTGTATAATTTTGGTTCTTGTGAGACAGAATTAACGAGTCATAAATATTAGAAGATTATCTTTCCGCTCTTGCAGCACATCATTTTGGGGTCGTCATTAGCGTTTGCACCCGGCTTTGAATCCCTCACTCTCTCAGGATTACTGACCCCAGCTCTCAGCTACAGGGTAAACAGAATTTAAGAGACTGACTGAACAGTACGTTAACAAGAAATTGTACAAGTAAAATTTATGCAGCACTTGCAGACGTGAAGATTACTGCATAGTGACTAGCGTTATTAGAAGTTCTGTTCAACAAATACTGTTAGAATCTGACATTCAGGTGACCGTGCATCCTGACAAATTCTTACAATAAAACCAAATAGATGCACTCATTTCTCAAATTTATTTTTGGAATAAAATTCTACATGTTTCGGACAGTTCCTCTGTTCATCATCAGGAGTTTTTCACTGTACACACAGCAATGGTATATGTCATACAGGTTATGCTAACAGTTTGCTCGCAAGCAGCCAGCATAACCTGTATGACATATACCATTGCTGTGTGTACAGTGAAAAAGTCCTGATGATGGACAGAGGAACTGTCTGAAACATGTAGAGTTTTATTCTAAAAATTAATTTGAAAAATGAGTGCATCTACTTGGTTTTATTGTAAGAAAATACTGTTAGCTATAACTGTAGGTTTATCCCTGTACAAGCCATGAAGACGTAGGGGGAATCAGAGGTAAACTTCCACTTATTCATAACCTTGGGAATAAACGGAGGTGAATGATCAATTTCACGTCAAGAACTCTTTAACTCTGGAAAAGAGCCCCGGTACCCATTAAAGAGGGTCCGGGTGGGGCCCGAAGTTAAATATAGATAGGTTTAAGCCTATAACATTGGGGATGTCAAGGCGGCGAATATTTATGTTACAGTCTTACGGCGTATGGTGTCGTGTAATATGTTAATTGTGTAACAAATTACAACCTGAAAATACCCACCAGCTGGGGCACACGACATCATGCATCATAAGACTGTTATATATATTTTTTAGGATTAACAAATCGGAGCGTATGAGACAGAAGAAACATGCAGAACGAAAGGGTTTGAATATAAATGCATAAGGCTACAGGAACTTAAGTAGAAAACTGTAAAACATTAAAAATTTTGATATTTATATGACAGATCATAAGAGGGAGAGGCCGTAAGGATTAATCTCTCTCGCATCAATGTAGGGCTCAGTGACAGCAGCACACTTGTGTAGGTCCTAAGAATACTTGGATCCGGCAGTAGTAGCGCAAGCGTTGGCTTTTATTTTTCACACGTATCGACAATCGATTACTAAGCTTAAGTTGATTGACGATGATGTCGCTACAGTCTCACACAGCAGCGAGTCAGACCTTTTGGTATTGTTTGTAGGAAAGCAAAATATAGGATGCAGGTGTGATATGCACGGACACAACTTTTATACCGAATTTAGTGCACGTTGGTATATTGGTTCCAAAGTTGAAGTGGAAGACGTACATGCGTCAAGGCGGTGTGGATGTCTTTTAAGCCTACTTGCTCTCGTTAAGAAGGTTATTATCTCCGTTTCTTGTGTTCTTTTGTATGTAAAATTCAGTATATTACAAGAAATAGTGCTGTTGAACCGAAAGTTATAAAAGCAGAGTAAGCGTACTTTTCAGTGTACAAAAGACAGAAATAAATTTTTAATTATAAAGAGGGAATTCAGAGAAGAAGAGAGATGAGTTGGGAGGAAAAAGAAGTCCCTAAAATAAGGATATTATACGAATTTGTAAAATGTTAGAAGAAATAACTGGAGGAGGACCGTGGGAGATGGTAGGAGAAATTTAGGTAAAAGTGATCCCGTTACAGGCCCGGCGTGGCCCAGAGGGTGGGTAGAGGTATAGCTCTACTCTTCCATGACCGCGGCACTAGAAGGGGGTGAGTGGTCAGCAGCACGCCAAGGTCGCACTTTATCTCCGGGAAAGACACGGTACCCAGTGTACAGGAGGCTGGGTGGGCCCTATGGCCGGTCTGGACGGGTGGAAAATCTCGTCCCCACCGGGATTCGATCCCGGACCGTCCAGCCCATAGTCAGTCGTTAAACCGACTGAACTACCCGGCCCACGGAGAAATTTAGGAGAAATTTAAAAAAAATAAGGATTTGGTAGTTAGTAAGTGAAGACAGCTACAATCGGCATGTGGCGGATGTCAGTAATAAAAAAACGAGGTTTTATGGTGATAATTTAGTGAAATGTACTTCAAATAAAATTAAAGTAAACGTTGTAAGAGATCTTGATTAAATAATCATATTTTATGTCGTGGACCAATTTGTACGAAGGTTCTGCAAGTCTCCAATTATTTTTCCAGTTCAGGAATATAATCCAGCAACCACAATTTCGACGTCAAACAAGCGATTGCTTCCGTCGTAGGTATTTGGTTTCTAAAGATTTGCAGGAAATTAAGTGAGAAAATAAGATGGAACAGAGGAAAGAAAGAGGAACAATTTGTGGAGCATTGTAAAATAAGATAATTAATCGGTGAAAAACATGTAACTGTCTCCTTGAACAATTCTCTAATCAGACTATTTGTTTGGATTCCCACCAGAAAGAATCGCGAGATCAAATATTTTTCCCCTGAAGCATAAAAACCAACTAGATGCCACTTATTATTTTATTGTACTTCTTATTGGCTCAACATGTTTCGTGCCCTACTATGCCCATCATCAGGAGCTCGCGACTATAATGTTGATTACCACATTGGTCGTTTCGTTCTTGGTTTGCTGTATGTCGGATGTTTAAGTGCGGTTAGGTTGGAGCAAACCAAGAACAAAACGACCAACGTGGTAATCAACATTATAGTCGAGAGCTCCTGATGATGGGCATAGTAGTGCCTGAAACATATTGAGCCTATAAGACGTACAATAAAATAACAAGTGGCATCTAGTTGGTTTTTATTCTTCAGTTATCACAATGATGCACGGTCCAACAAACATCAAAATCTTTTTCTCCATTAAGGATCGTAAAAAAAAAGTTTCTTTTTATTGACAGAATTATTTCCACAGAAAAACGTTTTCAAATTGAAAACTCCTGCAATTTTAGACACTTAATCGAATTACAGTTTCAAAGAAGTAAGTTAATGATTTCAGTCTCTATGGATCCAAGAACTCCACCACACAAGTAAAATAAATTTTAATTCTCACATTTATAAAACCAGTCGCTGCTCTAACTGCGACCGCTGGATGAAGGAGAATTACAGGTCAGAAATGAAAGCACTCTACGAAAACAGCAACAGCGTGCTTTGCCCTCTCTGGCACCGCGTATGATTTCGTGTCTCAACTATAAATGATTTAATTTATGCTCACTCTATACTTAATATTCTGAACATCGTGTTTCTTTGTTTACCTATTCCACTCATATATATATATATATATATATAAAATCGGATTTGCTTTTGCAGTTTCACTACTTGTGGACACTCAGTGTCAGTAACCTTCTAGCGGAACAAGGATAACAGCAAGAAAATTAAGGAAGAAGATCAATGTAATAAGTAAAGGTGTGTCTTTATTTAGGTCCATGGATAATCTTCCGCTCTTTAAATGCTGGGATATTAAACATCGATATCTATGTATTTCCGTTTAATATGCAATTGAAGTCCAACTTTTACCGCATTTCTCAGCATAAAATAAGTTACGGACATGAGTGTTACGTTAAATTTTGTGATTTAAATGCCATGATGTAGTAAACTTACCTATTATTTTCACTTAATTTTGAAGTGGACCGCGATAGCTTAGTCGGTATAGCGACATGATAAGACAGACGGTTCGAGCATCGAATCTCGGTGGAGGCGAAGTTTTCCGCAACTGTCTAGACCGGTCCTGGGACTCACCCAGCCTCCTGTACAATGGGTATCGTACCTTTCTCGAGGGTACAGCGGCCGGGGGATGGCGTTGACCACCCACCCTTATCTACAGCCGAGGTTCAAGAAAGAGTATAACTATAATCTGCCCCCTCCCCCTTCTGGGCCTTCGTGGACTGTTTTACTTTACCTTTACATTTTTACCTTATTAATTTGACGATTTTCGACATTTGTGAGGAAGTGTGAAACAAAGGGGCCATGAGTAACTGCTGTTTAGGTCTACAATAGATGCTTTACGCACAAATAACATTACTGACGTTTCATATATACTTCGTTTACATGAAAAAGTGAGGTTTTTCCACTTACTTTTTATTAAACAGAATTGCATGTATCAATATTTCTCACTGAAGTTTCATTCCCAACTGAAGCAATATTTCTGGCATTCTCTAATAATCTTAAATTTTTCAATATCGTGATCAACTCAATTACACTTAAAGAATTAGTTCGTACCGCATAGTAAACACTCTGTTATAAAAATAAGCCAGTAGATGTTGTATAGTGAAATAAGCGCTATTTCTTCTGAGAACCTCACAAAACGCATAAATGAACTACGTGGATAGAACCTAGAATTTTTCCTTTTTAAAGCTCGTAGTAGAGTACATAAAGTAATCACCAAGCTTCGAGTGGTCCGTTTGGTGGATATATATTATTATCCATTTGTCTTTATTTATTTGTTAATTTCCCACGAAATACATTTTATATTGAATCTCACAAAAGTCTATGCCTTCCATACTGGGATTATACTGAATTCCATTGAACAGTGCTTTTGTTGAAACGCTGCTGATCAAGAAATTTCCCAACTTTACGGAAACGTCTACGTAAGACCACGCTACTGTCTTCTGTCTTGAACCATATTTTTTTTAACCTTGGTCTAGATTCCTTCCCTGAAATATTAAAAAAAACAGTGCAACTTAGGGTATTGCAAATCTGAGACTTGCTATATGCTCGTTATTTTGTCCACATGATAATTACAGGGTTGCAATATGTATCAACTTCACGCTTTGAAGCCTCTTTTTAAGCAATATTTAAGAATTCATTTATACGACATAGAAAACACACACTTTCTGCATTACAAATGGAAAAGACATTAATGGTGTTTAGAGAAATAGTCTTATGCTTATTCTGAGAATTGTACAGGGCCAATCACGCAAGACGCAGTGTTTTATGTGTGAAAGCATGTATTAGGCTCATATGAGTTACTGTCGTCACAGTGTTTTACTGTCTAATTTCTATCAATAGCTGGTCCAGTTGTGTGCGATGGAATTGTTTATAACTATCAAACACACTGTGCTTCATTATCACTTTCTAATGAATTCAAAACGGTAGAACCTTCAGCCTCAGCTACTTGTAATCATTTGTTTTATGACTGATTAACCTGTATTTATTGTTATACACCGTACGTAATTTAAACATATTGACACGGGAACTGAAAGCTTGCCAGGCAATACATCAGTTGTCCTGTTCCTCTCTCTCTCTCTCTCTCTCTCTCTCTCGAGTGCAGTTAAGTGGCAGCTCAATCAGAAGTCTGATTGTGATAACAGGTTTCTTGTTTGGGCGTCTCACACAAAATGCTATTTGCAGTTTTAAGAGTTATGTTACATATCGGTAACAAAGTCATTATATATTGATTGAAGTTGTAGTGATGATCATAAATTATGAATGGTAATTAAAGCGCGCATTTGCGAATGCAAATGACGATTTATGAATTAGTATTAGATTAGGGTATACATTACGCATCATCCAATCGACTGTGGTGATTCTATTACCGTCATTAACAGACAACTATGATCTAAGAGCAGTTCTCTAGAGCATAAATCCACCGCCATTAACAGGCATTTACGACGTACTCACACAAGAAGCACGGACAACTAAGTTGCGGTACGGATGTCTTGTTGTAGAATAAATCTACTGTAGCCTACAGGACCTTAAGACATGGACCATCAGCAATTACGCGAAAATTGTCATTGAATTACAACGTGATCGATAGTAATTATGCCTTTAATATACCAACTAAATGCACACATAGAGTTGAATATATTATTATTATTATTATTATTATTATCATTATTATCGCCGTCATCATCATCATCAACATCATCATCAAATGTCTCCTACATGTTTCGGGGCATACTGCACCATCCTCAGGGAAGAACTCTTGTCACTTGCTCAAAACTATCCGCTTATTGTAATGTTGTTACATTGGTTACTAAGCATACGGTATACCGTGGGTGGGTTTAACAACGTTGTTTACAATTGTTAGAACAATTGTAACCAATGTAACAACATTACAATAAGAGGATAGTTTTAAGTGACAAGAGTTCTTCCTGAGGATGGTGCTGTTTGAGCCGAAACATGTAGGAGACATTTGATTATATATATATATATATATTCGACTGTACGTGTGTATTTAGTTGGTACATTCAAAATAAAATTGCTACACAAAAATGCACGGAGTGGAAAGCTTCACGATGGTCGGCAATGTTTGTTTTGTGGTTTATTGAAAGATATTGGCAGACAGTGTCTGACGCCACACTCTGCCGACCGTAGTAAATAATGAATTTGGAAGTGATGTTTAATGAAGCGGTTATGACTTGTATCAAAATAAGATCCCATCATTTGTATGGGGTGGTAGTGGGGAATCACTGAAATCAGCCGGTGTTCCGCCCGGGATCACCGAAGTTTGCTTGCTGTTCTTTTATTTTATTTATTTTTTTTTTTTTTGGTGGCGCAAGAACCCCAACTCTGGCCTAGGTCGTTCCATTGTTGAGGTTTCTGAATCACCCACAATTAGACGTGCACAAATCCACACCCACACCGGGTAGGAATCTTACAAACGAGTGATCAGCTGTTCGCAGAGGCCGCTACCTGCACAACACACAACAAAGACAAGCGACGAACAACTGTAAACTCAGCGGGATTCAAATCCGCGATCCCACAAATCGAGAGGCCGCAAACCTACGCCTTATACTGCACAACCACGGAGATGGGTCTGTCTACTAAATACATGTTAGAAAACTGTATACCTTGGTCTAATTTACTCCGTCATAGTGAAAGCAGTCTCCCTATCTTTACGTCCCACATGAACTGGAAGTACACATAGGCTAATTTTCCATTTGGGCTTTTTGTCCTCCACTGAACTAATTTATCATTTATTTAAGACACACGTTATTTGTTTGAAATGTAATCACTCCACTTGTATTACTCTTCAAAATTTCTATACATAGAGACACCTAAGACCTGACATTCCTGACATTATTCTGCTACCATGTACCAACAACACTTACTGTTATGGGAACACACGCCAGGTAGCAACAATTGCCGGTGGTTAGGACTAGGGTTTCGACATTTCCAATAATGAGTTAACAGCTTGTAATAGGAACTCGCATTCTTCCATGTTGTTAAAGAAATTGTAAAATTCTTGACATTACTCAGTGAAATTGTGAAGTCGTATTATCCCTCATTAAATATGATGTACCGATACATGAGTGAATTAGTGAAGGCGCTGCCTGTGAAAATGATGGCTGGATATTGTCACACTTTTGTTTGAAGTATTCATGGATTTTATAGTGCGTATTAAAATATATGCTTTATAACTCCTTAAGTATTCGTCAAAGAGTTTTAAGTATTTAGATAAACACTGTACGGGTAATTATCCGTAATTCACATCTACGTACCCGTTCAATAGTATGTTACGAAATCATTTCTTTTGCAAGATGAAAATTTTTGAAGGAAAAAAATAAAATTTCTGTCTGAGGTTCAGAAGAGGGTTATACTAAATAAACATAGATTAAATGCATTAATTTTACAAATTTTAATACAGACCCCCTCTTTCCGTTCTATCACCAATAGGACTACGAAAATTGTAGCTTGAACGATTAGCATCGAAGACATTCTTTTATCCAAGGAAAGGAAAGGAAGAGCGAAAAGAAAAAAGAAAGATATTCAATTACCCACTATGTAACAAGTCTTACTTGTCTAAAAATAAGCAGTTAATTTGTAGCCTGCTTTGTGAATTTCCTCTTTAAGTCAACAATAAGCGAAATATTTAAGAAATAACTACCACAATTTTGTAACACGGAATAATTAAACCTGCCTTTCAAAGAACCTCTTCCTTTGTTTCATGGAAACATGCAGTATCAGAAACGTGCCATTATTTAGTAAATGTTACGACCTATCTCTCCGTGAAGGTCTATGGGTCAAGTGTAGTACTTAATGTTTACATGATTACAATTACTGAACCACGTGACGGCTCACTCTGCATTCCATCTGTTGTTGACTGTGACCTTTGAACTTATGTGAATGTTGTGTAAAGTTGTACACCTTAAAGAGTGTAAATTGTTTGTCTGTTTAACACTCATATACTGCAGTCTGAGTTTGCTTAAATTAGCTGTCTGTAACGTAACGTAACGTACCATTTTACTGCCATCTAAGCTGCCGTATATATATATATATATAGGTGTGTATTTTCTTGTGGTGGTTTCTCACTTAGAGGTGGAACTTAGATTGAAGATATTTCAGAATAGGTTGGCGAGGAACATGTTTGAATGCAGGAAGATGAAGTAAGAATAACTACAGAAACTTGCATTATAAGATTCTTAGAAGTTTTTATTCTTCGCCAGATAATATAAAGGTACAATAATGTAAACAGCCAACTAGATGTAACAATAATAGATTCTTCGGTGCATTATAACACAAGCTGTAAACACAATCTAGTGCTCCTGAGGATGGGCGAAATTATCGCCCGAAACATGTTGAGCTGATTAGAATTATCAATGAAATCTATTATTGTTGCGTCTAGTTGGTTGTTTATACTACTGTATCAGAGATGCACGGTCACACAAAGATCAAATATAAAGGTAGTTAATCTACGGGTAATAATTCAATAATAAGTATTCTGACAATAGTACGTATATTATAGCCTGACTGAAGTTTTATGCACTACGTATCATTTCAGGTTGAAAATTCACGGCGCCTTAGAGTTCGGTTCTGCCTCCTTCTTGAAAAGGAAGGGAGAAAGAGAAGAACCTACTCTGACGCACCATTTAGACACCGTTTTCTAAACTGAAACTAAAAGATTCAGTCTTCGTGCCCTTGTAAGTACGTAGTCCGAAATAATGTGAAATGATCAAAATTGTAGGCACCACTGAAGATAGTTTTAGAAGGATATGAAAAAGTCATATAAATCGAAAAAATGCACTATTCTACAATGTATGTATACTATCTTTTAGGTTGCTCCTACACGTTTCGACCTTATTATCTGGCCATCTTCAAGGGAGCTGACACCAACATTTATTAAAAATAAAGAATTACAATTTATTGCTATATGTTATAAACAAATATTGGTTTCATCTCCCTCAAGATGGCGAGATAATAAAACCGAAACATGTAGGAGTTATGTGAAAGATAATATGCATACAATGTAGAATAATACATTTTGGTGTTACAAGAGTTTTTCACTTCGTCATAATGCTCGGAATATACAGTGTATCAGCAGGATATGTTCCACGACATAGAACGATCAGAAACGTGAATGCTATAATCTAGACAGATTACCTTCACTTGGAAGACCTGGGCATGGAAAGGAGGATAACATTAATATAAATTTCACAGATCATCCTTTGAGGTTACAGACGGAGTGACTGTGTCTGGATATTGACTTTTAATAACTGGTGTCTGTGAGGAGCGTATACTAATTCCGGATAAATACAAAAGAAAAAAACTTGACTGGATGAGCGACCATCAGTTTTAATATTTACGTAACTACATGTAATCGTGCTTGCGCTTGCGCGCGACATTTCTATAAAGCAATCGCATGGGTCTGAGAAGGATAAGTGAATGTAACATTACAGTGGATTTCTATAGTAAAACCAACTACATGCACCAATGTCTCAAGTCTATTGATTTTGGAATGACACTCTACATGTTTCGGACGGTCTTTCCGTCCATCATCAGGAGTTCAAGACTGTACATACAGCAACCAAACAGATACTGCTTTCTGCTTGTTAGCAAGCAGACAGCAGATCTGTTTGACATACGCCTGTTGCTGTATGTGCAGTCTTGAACTCCTGATGATGGACGGAAAGACCGCCCGAAACATGTACAGTGTCATTCCAAAATAAATAAATTTGAGACATCGGTCCATCTGGTTGGTTTTACTATAGAACTATATTACGATGCACGACCTTATGAACGTCAAATTAAAATGAATCTTAAGAAATTACATAGCGATATTTGAGATTATCACAGCACTGTTACTGAAGATACAGGCACTACGATTCTTCGAAACGTCAGTAACTGTTTATCAGCTCACACGACTTTAAAAAAATAAGTTTTTAGTGTGTGAAAAAGTTATAAATTTGGATTTATATGAACGGGAGTTCCCTAATTTTGCACTTCAAGCAAGTTATCAAACCTAAGACGCACAATAATTACTGTCTGAACGTTGCCACGAGCTTCAGAATGATGAACTGACGTAACAGTGGAGCTCGTTTATCAAGAAATAGATCTGGCAGGTACAGTACGTCCTATTAAATTTCGTGCATTGTCAGCAGTGTTATACTAAGAGCACTTATAACTATTATAGCAGTGCTGCCAATTTGGACTTGTTTGACAGTAGACAAGGTTGAATCTGCGATCTTATCGTGCTTTTGGATAGAGTCCCGTAATTTATAACACATTGAATATAAATACGTACTGAAGTCACAAAAACAATTACCGTCTTATTATATATGAAAGAATTTAATAACCACTTTATCAAGGTTGCACCATGTTGCCAAAAATTTATGTTCTTTTTTAATTTTGTTTTGTGCCTGAATTAGGAAGAAAAAAGTTTGCACGTAGTGTCAAATATAACGTTCATTACAAAGTGTGTAAGGTTTTCGTTTTAATTAAGTTTAAAGTAAGTCTTCTAAAATAACGAAGATCCAGTCCATAACTCATTCTTCATGTCTGGAGTCGAACTTTTGAAAAGAGAAATGAAATGTTCTTTTTTTTTTTTTTTAAAAAAAGAAGAAATTTAAAATTTTAAATTTTTGTTAAAATTAAAAATTTTTTTTATTTGTTAAATTAAAGCCCGGAGGGTTTGGGGTTAGATTTTGTTTGT
>Ga0123357_10009218_pt1 | contig 12439 bp, 11 predicted proteins | sample TergutEmb28metaG_FD_89873 | JGI IMG/M metagenome (GOLD analysis project Ga0123357, IMG submission 89873) | Embiratermes neotenicus P4 segment gut microbial communities from Petit-Saut dam, French Guiana - Emb289 P4 | ecosystem: Host-associated > Arthropoda: Insects > Digestive system > Gut ... | reverse complement strand
GACTTAACTGGTTATGTCACGGCTGGAGTGTGCCATATGAAGCCACAACCTTTTGCACCTGTGGGTTACTGGTACAGGGACCTCAGTGGCAGGAGCTTCACCGTCTATGCCACGAACACCACTTGGGTTCTGTGTTATAACAAGAGGGCGAATGCCCCTACACACTAGTTCAGCTCCTAACAGCTGATTCCCATTTATTACAATTCACTACAATTCATTCAAGTAAGGTGGTACCACTGATGACATGATTAGCTCTTGTACTTAAGCAGTGGTGGCACAGGCATCACAGATGGCAGCAAAGGCATCATGCTGCTACAAGGACTTCTATATGAATATGATCACTCAACAGCTTCTGCTTTCATCTGAATTTGTTGTTCAATTCTGTCTAAATTGGTTACAAATGTAATGAAGAAAAAAACTGTGCTTGGAAGTAAAGTTAATACAGTTTTAATGCCATGGTGTTAACAGGTGTAACGAACAGAAAATGGAACTTGAAAGTAAAGTTACGATGTTACAGGTGTAAGGAACAGAAAATAGAGTTTGAAAGTAAAGTCTATGTCATGATGTCACATTTGTAAACAGAAAATGGAGCTTGGCATTTCTGCCATAACAGACAATGGTGCACTATGGGTTGACAGTCTCATTTATGGTACGTTATCATCATATCACAAATTAAATTAGACAACCCTCCAACACACAACAGTAATCCCACCTGCACACGCACTTATATACACCCTCCCCCTCCACTACCTGCTGGGCTTCTAACCGCCCCGCACAGGCACACCACTTCCTATTGGCTCTGCCACTTCCCCGCTCCAACCCAACCAGGTATATATACCACGCACAATCCTGCCACTGACATAATTCATTCACCTGCCTATGAAGATGGAACCGATAGTGAGTTCTGAAACGTCGGCAATTAGAACTCAGACGCCGGGGAATTACCCAAAAAGGAACAAATTACAAATTAAATTAGATTTATATTATGGTAGGACAGACTATATTGTGAATTCATGAGAATGTTAGGGAAATGTGATCATGAATGATGGGTATATCAAGGGTATGGAAGGAGAAACCACAGTAAAGCTCAGTGTGGATAGCAAAACCTGGCCAAGACTCAAACCATACTTCCTGAACCCAAATATAAAGCAACACAACTACATTAACCTTTCTGGTATCACTTTATTCCAGCCTCTTCCAATCACCACACCCACAAGGAGAGTCATACAAAAGATTCTAAGAACAAAATGCATGCTGCAAACATGTAAGAATTTTGGTATCTTGCTTCCTTGTATAATCACCAGCCAATACCACAAATTCTTCCCACTGCTGTGTGACCTTCATACACTGGCTTTTATAAAAGTCCAATGATTTGGAGGTTCACACCAATATTGTGGAGGAACCTGCCGACTCAAATTTCAGGTAATTTATATCAGAATGCAAGGTATCGCATCATATTCTGATTTTCTGAAGCCTCCACAATAAATGGAACACTGCTGGAACCAATGTGTTTAGAATTGTGGCTGCAGGTTTGGTGCCTCATTTTAATACATTACAATGCCAACAATCTGTGTTACAAGAAATTGCCACAGTATTCTTATGATTAAAAAAAAACTGATATAACAGCAATACTTTATTTGTTCTGAATGTGAATACAGTGTTCTTGAAATTTTAATGCATCATCGTCTGCCTTTACCCTTTTTCTTTAAAGCTCCAGAGCCTGACTGAGATTGCCCCTGGTCTGAACTTCCTTGTTTTCCTGCCCGGGATTTCAGCTTTGGAATTGTCTGCCCAAGATACAGCATTACAGATTCACCTATGCACAAATTCATTACATGTGTAATTATATTCACCAGACAACAAGTTAAGTAAATGATGCTGTACAAGACAGAACAGAATTTACTTTTTGTATCTTAGTACAGTTTGGCAATGAAGATTCACAATTTTCTCCACAGATGGTGTTAGTGGTGTTAAGAATTGAAATACATGTGTTCCGGATTTTTGTGTCATGTCTGTGGCCTGATTAGTCTGAGTTCATGGCTCTTTTTATGGCTTTCAATTTGTGGATTGGCCCAGGTTTTATTTTTGAGTCTTGTATTTAGATCGTGTCAGTTAACTACTGTCATGCTGTGTTTTCTCTTTTGGATTTCTTGACCCACAAAGCTGGGACTGATAGGTTGTCCCAAAACTTTGGTGCAGAATTACCACACTATGCTGTGTAATATCTCAGAAGAGTGCAGATCTCACATGATTTGGTGATGCAGGCCTTGGTTTGGCTCTGCAGGGTTTGGTTCACAGTGATCCAGTTTGGCTCAGTTCCCTTTGGTGCATCATACGCAAAATTAAGATGACCCCACATACTTAAGTGCCAAATTTAAGGAAAAAACCTCCTCTTACATTTGAGAAAATAATACAGATGAATGAACATGTATATACCTAGTTCTCAAATAAAGATTCCACAGAAGGAAATTTGTTACTTTGAAACTCTAAATCTGAGATGTGTAATTCAATTTTTAAAATTATTCACATAAAATAGAACAATCTCATCTACTGCCTACCACACTATGTGGTACATACTTGTCTACAGTTGTGAAATACATCTTATTCTGAGACAAAGGCATAACTTAAAATACCCAAACCACCAATGAATGAGGAAGTTATCTTGGTGTTATATACTACCTGATCTTCCAGTTTGTATAATAAATTCAGGGTTGCAGTAGGCTGGCCAATTAACATATACATCATACTGGAGGGTAAATCTCTTGGAAACTGACAGTTTGGAAGATCAAAGCTGACTGCATCTTAGGAAAGTCAAGTGGTAATATGGGTTATGCTTAAATGATTCAGAAAAGGATCCAGTGTCCAGTTCTGCTGTTGGCAGTTCTCCAGCACTGCCTTCCAATACCAGAATTGTTACTTCTAATTTGCGAAACACTAACTTGTCTGCCAGGCTAACAACTAAAGAAATGACAGACTGTCATCTTGCTGTATAGTGTGTAAAGCAAATCTTGCTGAAACAAGCTGTGAATTTATGTTTAAACGTATTCCCAGTCATAAAATTCAACTTACGGGATGGAAAGTCAGGGTTAAGTGGTTTTCCATCATCAGATTTTAGTTGAACTCTGATCCGACCACGGTACAGAAGCTCCTTGCTCTTCTCTCGACTATACAGTTTATTTTCCACTCCAACTTTCATTCCTGCTGCCGATAAGACATCCCGTATTTCTTGATGTGTTGGATTTTCAACTGCCTGAATAAAAATAAACAAGAGGAAATAATGACAATGTATATATAGAACTCTGTGAAACTGTAACCCAAATCAGTACAGATGCCTCTACTGATACAAATAATACCTTGGTAACTATTCAACTGGATATCAAGTGTGCCTGATAGCCTTTATTAATGTTGGTTCTGCTGTTTCAAGTCCAATCATCTCCAAAAGGGACCAACAAAAATTCCCCCATTGAGAACTAGTTGCATAATTTGGCTCAGCTGTGACACCAATAAACGTACAAAGAATTTAGCACAAAATTTCAGTGAGAAAACCTGTTGAGTTCCCTTTCTCTGTTTGAGATAGCTATGCTCTGTTGCAATCACCAAATTAAGTCCTGGTGTCAAACCACTAATAGAGGAAGAGTGCACTACACCAGGACTCCACAGACTTTTAAAAAATTATGACACCACCTTAAATTTCTGGGTGCCAGAAGAGTGACATGAAGCTAATTTCATACTGAGGCCTCACAAACATTCAATGCCACTGTACAAAACTTACTCGCATGGGACATCCAGGATTTGTGCATTCCTGCAGTACACCACAAAATCTGTTTACTGCATAATCTCTCAAACAAATTAAAAACTGTATAAGCATACAGAAATTACTTTCAGATTTACAAGCAGTTTCTCCCCCCTCACACACACAGAGGCAGTACTCTGAGTCCTGTCTGCACAATTTAATCTAGTCTTAACTCCACATAAACTTGAAATCACTAAATACTGTTAGAGATAATGTGCAAAGAATAATTTCTCACAGCAATAAGGACACTATATTGTACCATACTGACACTTTTCAAGTGGAATGTAATAACAAGAGAAATAATACCCAGTTCTACACATATGTATTTTGCAAACAATATTCATATTAATACTCCAATGCTGGCCTGGGTGCACTGTACAGACCTTTAATTCTTCACATGCTGCTGGCCACAGTGCACCGTATGGTTGCAAATGCACTGAAGAATACTAGAAATTTAAAACCCTCCATCAAGGGCAGTAGTGAAAATTTAAACCTCAGGGTCACTAATCAATTAGGTGTATGCTTAAGGACACTTGCCTTGTCTTTAGGAATTCTTCTTCCTTCAGCCAGCGTCTTCTTGCTGTTTATATATGCTGGGTAAATACAAATCCATCTGCAATGAGACCAAGAAACCTTCCCAGGCTTTACGTTTGTCTTTCTTATTTCATTTAAATAAATATATTACTCCACTGACATGCACTGGCAAATGTGAACAAAGTGCAGCATCCTTGAAAGAATACTGCCATTATCAGGGAATGAAAATCGCTTTCTTCCTGAGTAACAGTCATATCTTCTACTTTTATTTTAAGCAAACTGCTGGTTTAACAACGCATCCACAGCTGAAGAGGTTATATCATTTCTGTTGGAAAGCCAGCCTCGGTATCACATAGCCTCAGTGAAACATATCACCGTTTTTTTCGAACTAAACTGACTTACCGCATAATTCGAATTACATTTCTTCCACCGTGGTCTGAAGCGAAATCCATACAGAAGCACATTAACTAGCACGTACTTGGTTTCCCATCTGAAGTAACATTTTTCATATGGATGACTAGACATAGGAAGCGGACTGAATATATAAAACACAAATACATGGAAGGTGCAATTTCGGACTTTCGCAAGTATGTTACATAATTACAATTACATTTCTAATTTAACTCTTTCCAACCTTTCATGGTACTCTTAAGTACGTAACAGTTGACAAATTCCATCCTTCAACTTCAGTAAACGGATGCATGAATTAATTACACACTTTACGACATGAAAGCATGGGCTTATATGGTACGCTACAGGCCACAATACACCACTACTGCATATTCCTACAAATTTATAATGTTTAAACTAATAAATTACCTCTCACGATCACTATAATTCTTCTCTGCGCTCCACGCAGTCGCCATCACCGCCCATTATCAGTGTTGCCACATACCAATCATATGTCCATGTTCTTAACGTACGCATAATGACGTATGATCAGCGGCATATTTTATTTCTTTATTCAAAGTAGTCGTTATCACACTTTCGCTATGATATTGCCTATCGATTTTTAATTCACGAACGATGTAAAATAAAACTATGAACGAGTATTTAAAATGCATTGTTCCCCTTTTCACACAATACGCACTATAAATGTTATGTCCTAACAACAGGTTGACATTCATTTTCGATCGATTGTAGCTCTGTTGCTAGAATGAGAATGAAACGTATGGTGTCTGTAGCAGGTGAGAAAAAGCGAAACTGCTGTGAAAACCACAAACTCGCACACTGAACAGTGAAGGTTGAAAGGTACAGTACAAGTGCGCTCCAGGAATAAGCACCAAAGCTCGGGAATATGAAGGGGTCTGGTAACGAAGGTTGGTTTTAGCGAGGCCATGTTGAAGGATCTTGGAACAGACAGGCGTTGGGTATTGTGTATTATACCAAGGCTGCAACAGAAAACTACGTGTTCTGTGCCTCCTGTGTGATAATTACAACACTCCCTAACGCTACATAGTCACCGTAGGTTACCGAGTTGCCGTATAAACACTCAGATTTATAGGCAGGTCTTCCTACAAATTGTACCAAATTATTAACAAAAGTAGCAGTACAGTGGTCACGAACATCCAAAAACCGATGCGAATGGAGTACACCCACATATCTGTAAAAGCGACCTGTCTAGGAATAGCTCAGCTAGTGATAAAACACTCGAGCTGTCCCAGGTTCCCCCAGGAGGTTCTTACCCTCATGGGATTAATTTCTTTCCTCTTCTTCTATCAACAAATAATTTGGTATAAAAGTTACACATATTGCTAATGAGCAGTGTTGTAACAATTTTTATGTAGATAAACGGCCATTTGAAATTGAATGACTATGTTAAAACAGCACATGCATTGGTGTGTTTTCATCCATGGTTAATTAAAAATTAGTGACAGTAAATTGAGGTCCCAAATGAGACATCTATAGCAGATACCTAATAGATTTTTACTAGCAACTTGTACATGTCAGCTGTAATCTAACCATTATAATGACTAGGCTACAGGCTGGACAAATTCCAGCAGGAGCAAGCAATCTGTTCCTTCCTCACATCACCCAGACTGGCACTGGCACACACCCAGCCACTAATGCCCATCTAATGCTAAGGTTAAATAGTAGAGTTATACCTGCCCAAGGTGAATAACTGTCAATCAAAACTGAGCTGTTTTTTTTAATAATTTATGGTTTAATGCAGCATGTTTTGGCTCAACAAGAAGCCATCATGAGGCTAAGACACTAAAGAATTGTGATGTAAGGTGCATAATATTTTTGAGATCTCATCTTCACAAATATCATACAACTATTGATTAAATCAAAACCAGTTAATATAAAAAATTATGTTACATCCATTAAATGTGATAAAATAAGAAGTTCAAAATATAGGATTAAAATAATTAGGATTAGAAATAGTAGAGCAGTATTTCCAGATGAGAATGCAGGTTTTTTGGGGACATTATTTTATATTCACATTCCTTACAATGTGTGCTCTTGATTGAAGGAATATTTAACATGTCATCTTCCTTTGTTTTCCTTATATTCAGTTTTGAGGAACTAATTACACACTTGCCTAAAAGCTGTGTAGGACATTATTGGTGTGCACACAAGTCAAACAAAATAATGTTGTTTATCCAGATATGTATTTATATATATTAAACTTATTTATAACTGTAATTGCAATAATGCACGAAATGGAATACTCACCTGGAAGCCCCCACTTAATGGGGAGTTTGTGCTTGTCTTGCTTCAGCCAAATTCTTGATCTTTCTAGCAGATTAATTTGAATAACCTCTTATTGGGATGCTGGAGGGAAGTATCAATCCTTCTGCTGTTCTGTACTACGTATAGTATTAATCTTAGCAGTTTTTTGTGCCACTAAATGTACAGCTTCAAGGCCAGTAACATTTTTCTTTTGGTAGCATCCATAACTGCAAAGTCTATTTTATTTTTCCTAATTTCAGCCTCCTCCTCAAGAAATCTACATTGCACTCAACTGCAGAGTCAAGTTCTAAGCTTCCAGTATCTGTTGTACGTGTATACGAGGTTGGATTGGCCATGGAACTGGTATGGACAACAGAGAGAAGAAAAATATGTATGCCCCTGCCTGAAATCAAATCCAAATTCTCTGACCATCTGACTAAGCTATTTCAGCTCCCATTATTCAGTGGTGTCTGAAGTATATCCAAAAATGTAAAGATTAAGAAGATATACAGAACTATAATTTTGCCTGTTGTTTTGTATGTGTGTGAAACTTGGTGGCTCATGTTGAGGGAGGAACATAGGCTGAGGGTGTTTGAGAATAGGGTGCTGAGGAGAATATTTGGACCTAAGATGGACAAGGTAACAGGGGAGTGAAGAAAACTACATAATGAGGAACTTAATGGTCTGTACTCCTCACTCCATATTATTTGTGATCAAATTAAGAAGAATGAAATTGGCAGGGAATGTAGCAAGTATGGGGGAGAGGAGGGGTGTATCCAGGGTTTTGGTGGGGAAACCTGAGGAAGGAGACCGCTTGGAAGACCCAAGCATAGATGGGAGGATAGTATTAATATGGATCTTCAGGAAGTGGGATGTGCAGGGCTTGGACTGGACTGATATGGTTCAGGATAGGGACAGGTGGCAGGCACTTGTAAATGTGGCAATGAACCTTCGGCTTCCATAAAATGTGGGCAATTTTTTGACTAGCTGAGAACTGGTTAGCTTCTCATGAAGAACTCTGCTGTATGGAGTGCGTAAGTAAGTAGGTAAGTCTGAAGTATTTTTTGGGGTTTACACAGCTAAATGATACATTATTAATCCACTGCTGTGTCCATTGTCGAGTGACATATTTGGCTGCTGGTTTAGATTAATTAAATTCTGATTACGAGTGAAGGAAAATGCTGAGAAGAAGTAATGCTTAAAGGTGGTGACAGGACCTGCCTATTGTAACACATTATGTTCTTGAATTACAAATTTCAGAATTCACCTCTCCAGCACCTGTTCCACATGTTAGCTAAAAGTCATGTGCCTAATCAGATGCAGTGTCCAACCACTGGCCCTAGAATTTGCTAGTTTCATTGTTCTTCTTGTGCCAACCTTCAATAAAGATAGCAGCCTGCATGCTAGCACCCTGGGGTATTTCAGCAGTTTTTTTACCCTAGGGCCAGGTGTGAAATCACCACCCATTCAGTATGTTTGCCCTTACTTTGTACACGATACTTGCCATTGTTTGGGTCTGGAATTAAACATACTGAGATCACAACTGTGCTTTCTCTCATCTTGAGACAATGTTTATGTAGGTTGCTGCCATAATATGTTTAAGAGTACCCCTTTTCAGTTAACTTAGAAGGAAGTACTTTTAGCAATAAAATTATTTATAGATGGGATCATAGATGTCAAAGTCATTAGGAATTTGGTTGGACTCCATAGACGAGAGATCCATGGTAAGGTCTCTGCATACACAGGATCCCAGTGTTTCAGAAGTTGGAGGCGATCTACACTTTAGATCCTTCAGGACTGTGATCAGCATGAAACTAGTTACTTAGCCATATTTTACATATGCATAATTCATCATTCTGTGGTCTGTCTTGTGACATGTCTATAGCATCTTTCAAAGCTACTTCTCCACACAGTGCAATCTAGTATTGCCTCTTTCAATTTCCAGTATCTTGTTATTTCCTTAAGGTCATTGAGTAGCTTCTTACATCTTATTCCTTGTCTTTCCTTCAATAACATGTTTGTGAAGGCAGTTAATACACAAGATGTGACCAATCCATTTAGCCTTCCTTCATTTTATTGTACAAAGGGTATTCCTTTCCTCCTTCACTCTGTGTAATACTTACTCATTTTCCACACAATTGGTCCATTTGATCCCCTCCATCCTTCTCCAGTACCACATTTCAAAACTTTCCAGGTACTTCTGATCTATTTTCCAAAGTGTCCAAGTTTCAGCACCATACAGAGCTATGTTCCATATGCAGCACTGTACTAGTTTCTACCTTGAATTTGAGTCCCTGTGTACATTTTACATAATTTGTTCATACTACCCAAATAGTTGAGATATTCCATGTTCTTCAGTTGTTTTTAACCTCACATAATTTTTACTGGGGATGATTGCCTTGAGATTCTTATTATTATTATTTTTTCCACATTCATTTCCATTCCATAGCATCTTCCAATTGCAGATAGTCTACCAAACGTGCCCTGTATTACCATTCGTTTCTCAGCCAGTAGCACAAGGTCATCTGCTTATTTCACAGTGCAAATTACTTGTCTTCCTATTTTGAAGTTTCCAAACCCTTCAAGTGCTTCCTTGGTAAGGTACTTGCTTTATAAGTGAAATAGAATCAGTGACAAACAGCATCCTTGTCTAAGTCATCTTCCAGTCTTCACACTTCTAGTTTCCACTTGGTCCAGTTAAACTTTAACACCCGGATTCATGTACAGTTTGCCGATCATTCTTCTTTTGTGCCAGTCAGTTCCAGTTTCTTTTAGGATGTGCATTAATTTGGTCCACTAACAGGCTCAAGTGCCTTCTTTCAGTCTACAAAGCAATCACACAGTTCTTTGTTTATGTCCATAGTTCATTCTGACATTATTCTCAGCATCCCAGTTGCATCCGTAGTTCCTTTTTCTCTTCTAAATCCAACATGACTTGTTCAAGTATATCCTCAATAAATATGTATGTATGAATAATTTATACCTGGATACGAAATGAAGTGTACTGATACAAAATTAAAAGGGCAAAGCATGACTTTTGGAATTAAGGATATACAGTATATTTTTTACACCATGGCAAGTTAAAAAGTGAAAAATATAAGGTTTAATTCATGTAAGGAATGAATAGGTATAAATCTGCAGAGGCCAAAGCAACTGAATATGTTATACATGGACAGTGTGAGAACTGAGTGTAATAATATATGGTAATGAACCAATAGAGTGTGACTCATTTTCTTGAATGAGACAGGGAAGTATACTCTTTCTTTTCCTGTTTCACATTATAATAGACAAACATGATGACAGAAGGAAGGACAGGAAGGTGTTTATTTATGCACCTGGAGGATAAAGAAGGCAGATTGTAAAATTCAATAAATGTTACAGAAGTTTAGAAGAGTAAAATTTAAAAATCAGTGCAAATAAAGGTATAGTTATGATAATTCTCTGAGAAGGTACAGATATCTAAGAAGTTAAATGTAGTAATATCTACTACTCTGTTTTGGTAGTAACAGTTTATCAAATTGAATGTCCAAGATGAAATTACAGAGAACATTTTTTGAGCGGGACATATCTATCAGACTGCTAAAGATACCAATTAGAATTCAAAAGTATCAGAAAATGTTAAAATTGTAGTATATAAAAATATTATTTGTTGTAATATTTATCATCACTTTTATGTTTTGGCACGCCAAGACATAACTTGGATTTTAACTCATGAGACATGTGATTAACAGAGATTAGGTATTCAGGAAAAAGAAGAATGGATGAAATACAGTCATTATTGACCAGGTACATTGGTGTATGAAATGAACCTCTACTATGAGGCTGGTGGGGGTGGGATGACCGTCAGTGTATTTATACTGAAAAAATTCATACTTGGCCGGTTGGGTATGTATATGTGCAATTGCAGCAATGCAGTGGATAGCTCATGAAGGTTGGAAAAGAACTGAAGAAAGGAGCTCTGCAAGAAGAGTTACTGAAATTAGTAAATGTACTTAATTTTTGGAAGAATGTGCTGTCTTCGTCTTATGTTCTATCCTGATGATGGAGGCAGTAGGTTTGTCTGAAACATCTGTAAATTTTTACCCAACTAGAAGATGTCACATCCCACCTGCAGGATATATTTTATTTGTGTGGTATATGGTTTATTTTACAACAGTATCAGTAGCTTAAATTATGTGGCACTGAATGATAAGATGAATTGGAAAGGACTTGAAACTGGTCTTGGCCTAACTGAATTATTATTCCATCATGTGCCTGGTGGGAATGAGGAAAACCACAGAATCTATCAGGAGTGACTATGTCATGATAGTGACATGAAGTGGCAAGCTTCCAAATACAAGTTAGAAACATTACTGCTCGAGTCAAATTACTTAATGATGGGACAGAGAAGAAAGGAAAGACATTGTTAGATACAACTACTGCAATGGAAATGTCAATGGATGATGGTGATTAAAATGTATGTAGTAGATTTAAAGAAATCTGTGAATTCTTCGCCTTTTCATTGAATTGATTACCATGGCAGAAATTACAGTGCACAGCCTTTAAAATAATGCTGTCTCACATTCCTGACAACTCAAAGCACTCTGGCAGGCCTTTTCTTTCAGTGTCCTATGGTGCTGCCATCATAACTACTTTTCATCTCTTCTGATGACTGGAATCTGCCCATTCTTGAGAACAGGCAGCTCTTAGCAGAGGCTAGATCTGGACAACAGGTGGGTTGTGGAAGCACAATCATACCATTCTAGGCCAGAAGATCCTGTACTGACAGATTCCAATGAACTTGTGCTTTGTCATGGTGGAACAGCTGTGTCAGATTTTTTTCAGGTTAGAGTATTTAAGAGCACTAGCTTCTTGCAGACAGTGAAGAATTTCCATGTAGATGGTCTTGTTGACATTACAGTTTTCTGGAAAGAGCTCTAGCAGTGGTCGCCTCATTGTCATTTCTTGCTGGCCTTTTCTGCTGCAGGTCATCCACCAGTAATTGTTGGACATCACTGAAGCACCTAAACCATCTGTATGGCCCTTGTCCTTCTAGGTCTTTAATCGTATAAGGGGTTTTAAGAATGTCTTGCTCAGTCATCTGTATCCAGAACAACAAAAATAAGAATGTACAAAACAATAATAAGACCAGTGGTGCTGTATGGCTCAGAAGCATGGTGCTTAACAGCAAATGATGAGAAAAATTTGCATATTTGGGAAAGGAAGGTGCTGAGAAAAATATTTGGTCCAATATGTGTAGCAGGATACTGGAGGAGCAGAACAAATGAAGAAGTGAGGCAATTATATGAAGAATTGGACATAGTAACAGAAATAAAAAAAAGGAAGATTGAGATGGCTGGGACATGTGGAGAGGATGAGTGAGGAAAGGGTGGTAAAGAGGTTATACCAGAACACTCCAGAAGGAAGTAGGAGTGTAGGAAGACCAAGGTTAAGGTG
>Ga0123357_10009217_pt1 | contig 12440 bp, 5 predicted proteins | sample TergutEmb28metaG_FD_89873 | JGI IMG/M metagenome (GOLD analysis project Ga0123357, IMG submission 89873) | Embiratermes neotenicus P4 segment gut microbial communities from Petit-Saut dam, French Guiana - Emb289 P4 | ecosystem: Host-associated > Arthropoda: Insects > Digestive system > Gut ... | reverse complement strand
GCTCACATGCTGCAGTAATGTGTTGGATTGTCTCCGATTCTTTTCCACATCTTCTGCATAGCTCTTCGGTGTCTGGCTGCTTCAAAATATATTTCTTGTAGTTTCTTGTTAGTATGACTTGGTCCTGTAATGCTGTTAAAAAGCCCTCTGTTTCGGTGAACAAATCCACGTTATTATCATCATCATCATCAGCTCAAGACTGTTGTGTGTTTTGTTTCCATCTGACCACATATTCTTCAAGAGAATAGCGTATAACATACGAACGGTGCAAGAAAATGTCACTGTATTTTATTTCCTTGTATTTGGCTGACAGTAACTGTCTGTCCGATCCAGAAGCCACCACTGGACATCTGATATAGCCAACACTTATGGTGGTGTATATCAGTTCTGACGTATGATTCTTGACAGAAATGACGAGGGGCATTATAATAATCAGCCTTCAGCTATATTGTAAAATAGTATGTGAACCTTTATCTATCTGGGTCTTTGGGTCAATATGTTGAAAAAAATACAAATGCGCACATTGCCTTGTGTGTGGTGGGGAAGCATGAGAGTTATATTGCGTTATGTAAGTAAGAAGTAGTGGAAAACATAACCGCCCCCCCCCCCTCCAGATACGCCCATGCGCCCCCCCGTGTTGTTTATTTATAGACGCTGTCAGTTGCCTGCTATACAGCTTCGAATTTCGTGGCAGTTAGTGAGCAGGGAATTGCATTGAATTTGAATCTGAGGTACTTCCACTCCATACATTTGGCGAGGAGCTAAGGGAGAAACGTCTCCGGCAACGTAAGCGGGCTCCGGGCTGGAATTTGAGTCTGGGACCCCGCAAATTCGAAGCAGGAGTGCTAACCGCTACTCATAAATATAAAAATATGGGGTCATTATTTTATCTGACAACTGTAGTTGCCGCTTCCTGTCGGCTTTTTTATTGTGTGAGCGCAGCCCACTCCGTTGACTGACCAGACGCATGGCTGAGTAGCAGCGGGAAGTGACCAGCCGTATTTGTCACATAAAATAAAGACACTTGTCCCCAAACTTACGCGGTATTTTCGCTCAACAGCGCTGGCATAAGTCGAAATTTGTGTTTCTCCTTTTGTTTTACCACCCTTAGGCGTAATCGGAAAACTTTAATATTCTAACACTTAACTTTAATGCCATTCATTTTAACCGTTGACAGGTCGTAATTTTATGGTTTTAGGCATTTAACTTAAATGTTTGGCGGACTTTTGTGAACACGATGATGAGCTTTGGGGTGAGATGGGAGCATGTAGATACGTAATGATCGTTTAAAGACTGCTGTTGTTGATATTTGCCATTTGCTGCAGTACCGCAAGCGTTTGCGGTTTACCCGTCAAGCCTACATCTATGTTTCGCGCCAACCTAAACGACAGCCACTGATTCTCTAGACCAGTGTTTCTCAACCGCCGTGCCCTGGCATCAATTACCGTATATTCTCTAATCTAATCCGCACCATTTTTACAGTTTCAGAGGGCTAAAAAATCAGATGCGGATTAGATTCGCGGTCGTGAGCTGGACTTTGGAAAAATGATAGAGCCGCTGTACGTGCCGTAAGAACAATACAACACAATAATTTATTATTTTATTTATTATTTATAATATATAATATTTATAATTTATTATTCATTAGACTCGCCGTCATCACTCATAACTGAATCGTTATCCGTCACCCAGTCACTGTCATTTTTATCTTCACCATCGTCGTCCCATATGTGCGGAATAGAACCGCGAACTAACTTTTTTTCGTTTAATAAATCGGCATAAACTAGTGCGGATCAGATTCGAGAATATACGGTATACCGGGCCGCGAGAGATTCTCCTGGAATTGATAACTACTTTAAATGTAATTTTATATTTGTCAACATGCCACACCGTACACATAATTGTACTAATACTCTTTGTGATTATGCCATAATTGATTATTAGTACTTATGTTAATTTAATGTATGAACTTAAAAAAAAATTGGAAAGGTACTGACGAGCAAGTCTGTTGAGACGGGGCCCTCGTCTTATGATACAAGAATTTACCGGGCCGCGGTCTCACAAAGGTTGCGAAACTCTGCTGTAGACAACATTTTACGTTGCAGTCTTTGTAATGAATATGCAGTGTGACTTCTGTGAGCTGGGAACTGCTGAAACTGTAGAATATCATTTAGACGAATTTAAGGCTTTTTATCTTGTTACAGAACATTGTGTTTCGTAGCGTAAGCGTTGGTCACAATTTGTCCTCTGAAAATCGCTCGCTGCACCCTCTCTCGGAGACCCGAAAAGCAACACCACCCCAACTGGACGTATGTAATCTGCCTAATACTAAATACAACCTTCCCCGTCGTCTGCGTTATTAATGTGTCAGATATTTGTGTGTATGTTGACAGATCTCTATCCAGTGTTCGTAAACAATGATGAGATAAAGTGATAATCTTGTCTGAGTCATAACGGTCAGCGGCGAGAGGCAGTAGAATGCCTTGTGCGCTGTTGCCAGTTCATTTCACTGCGACGTTTTTGTGGCTGCGTAATTAGATTTTGACACAGCACGTGTCTTAATTATGCTAACACCTGTCCAGAAATTTCAAGCTTCTATATCATAAGAAGTTGTGACTGCTGAACGCAGACACACACACACATATTATTACATGGAAACAGAAACAGGCTAACTAACTGTGTGCTCCACAGCACTTCGCGTGTAGCTAATAGTCGCTCATCTAGTTACGTCATACAGCTAGTGTACTGCAACCGCAGCTTGCGAAATTCGAAAGTAAATTGCTGTTGCCGACACAAACGTCAGGGAAGGCACCATATTTGTTACTCTGTGTTTATATTTCCTAACTTGTTATACATCAAAATATGTTTTATCGTCTTATACGCTATTTTTCCAATGTTATGACATATAAGACGTACTACATATGCCTTTTACTTGGACAGTCACCAGTGCCACCTAGTACGTATATATGGGAGTGTTTATGGGACTACATTTGTACTTGAAACGCTTTCCGGTTTTTGTTTCGGTGTTAATAAATAGCTTGATTAATTAAGCTACGCAGACAAAGGTACAGCGCGTTCGGAATCTGATGGCACACGGTCTATACAATTGCTGTCCGCTGATCCGCACTCATCGGCTGCCAGCAGTCGACTGAACTGACACCCACCGCCGATTTAAATGGACTCGTCCGTTTCGCTGAAAGACCAAATCTGGTTTCTGCTCGTGTGCCATCACGTTTCGAACGTGCTATACAGCCGACTGTCTTCCATAATGTTTCTGTAAATATCGAACCAAATGATATGCTTATCGTTCTTCATCTTGTTTGCTGTTTAAGAACTTGAAAACTAAAATACAGAGAATTTTAGTCTTGGCTCACGTTTTTCATTGGTGTGAAAATTGGCCTGTCACGTTAAGGGGAGAACATACGTTGACTGCGTTCAAGAGTAGACTGCTGAGGGAGGTACTGGGGCCTGAGAGCGCGGAATAACAGAACACAGGAGAAGACGGCAGAGCGAGGAGCGTCATGATCTGTACTGTTCATGTAGAGTACAAACGGAACGTGATGGCACACGCGCAGAAACCAGATTCGGTCTTCCAGCGAAACGGACGAGTCCATGTATATCGGCGGGGGTGTCAGTTCAGTCGAGTACTGGCTTTCTTGGAGTGCGGGTCGGGCGAGAACGATTGTAGTAACACTGGATGGACTGTTCCGAGTCAGACTGAAGCTTGCTTGGCTACCCACTCCATTCGCCTCTTTCCCCTTCACTTCTCCTCCCGTGCGTCGCCGTGTGCCACCAGATTCCGTTTCCACTCTACCAAACCAATGAGAATGAGATTGGCGGGACGTGTGGCACGTGTGCGGACGAGAAGGAATGTATAGAGTTTCGGTAGAGAAACTTGAGGAAAAGAGACCATTTGAAAGACCTGGGCATAGATGGGATGATAATGTTAAAACGGAGCTGAAGGAAATATGATGGGAGGGCGTGGAATGGATTTATATTATTCGGAATATGGACAACAGACGAGCTGTTGTGAGCACGGTAATGAACTTTTGATTTTCATGAAGTGCGGGAAATTTCTTGACCAGCTGAGTACCTACTAGATTCTGAAGAACGTCTGTCTTCCTTGGGGTTAGACAAGTGCCTGATTTTTGGAATAAAGAATACAATAATTTCGACAGGTGTCCCTAAGAACGACCTTTGTGTTGAACATTTTGCACTGTCACAGCTAGTTTTTTAGATACGGACCGTGACGGACGGACGGGGATTGGTGCTGTGAATAGTACATAGAGTATTTCAGGCGTGTCCGATTGTCCGTGTAATTTCGTTTATTGCCGTGTAAATTATTGTATTTTTATGCGCGTTATGCTAATAACGACTGCTAGCCTCGTCGTGTCCGTCTGTCCGTCCACATGGAACAACTCGGTTCCAACTGGACGGACGGCCATGCAGGGAGAGTAGAAGTATGGCTATACTCGTTCTTTAACCTGGGCACTACAGGGGGTGGGTGGTAAACGCCACGCCCCGACCGCTTTAACCCCGGGAAAGAGACCCGGTACACATTCTAAATGAGGCTGGGTGGGTCCAAGGGCCGCCCTGGACGAGTGCACAAAATCTGGTCCCCGCCGGAATTCTATTCCCGGACTCTCCAACGCGGAGCGAGTAGCTATACCGACTGTAATTATCGTATGTTAATTACATTTCTCAGAATTCCCGTTGCATCTCATACAGCCTGGTGTGGGTATGCTGCATACTGAGGTACAGAAAGATAATTCACAGCGAGGCAAGCAGATAGCAGTTAAAGAAGCTAAAATCTCACCAAACCCACTCAGACAACATTCAACACTGTATAGACAGCATCTGTTGTGGCGTTTCTTAGAATCGCTTTGTCCACCGTTCACAAGATAATCTGTTTTGTTTGCTTTTGTACCGCATGTTTAATAAGGGAAGCATGGAGGCACTGACTGGACACTTGCAATTTGACAGCTTGTCTCCTGCCCCATGTTCCCACTTTTCGTTCCTTTTCTTATATAGCTACACATTTGTTTAAACAATATTTACTCAATGGTGTAATGTAAATTAAATTGCTGTTACATGGACATGCTATTGAAAATATTGTTACATGCAAGTCTTGTGTTGTCTGCCATTGACTTGGCGGTAAAGTTATTCCTAATCTAAGGGATATGTCATTATTTAAAATCATTACAGTTATGCCAAGGCGTTTAATTGCCACTTTCTGTTTGTATCGGAGACAATTCACGTGATCTGACAGCTATCTGAATACGTTCCGTCCGTCAGAAGGAACATAGGTCGACCAAGAAAAGGCGGACAAAACAACACCTGGAGTGGCTAACTGACGTTCCTGTTGCTGCTGATGACGAAGACAGTGGCAGTAGCTGTCTTCAGTGCATTACCGGCTTAACTGAGTGCAAGTTCAGCTAACGTGCGAAAGAGATTGTATCTTCAGCTGACATGAAGTACAGCTGTCCATGCGTTAGGTGGATCATGAGACAGATCTCGTGGTATCTTCGGTTGACACGAGAAATAGCTCCTTGTTTCTTCAGCTGACATATAAAGTACGCACACAATTAACGTTTCATTATGTCACTGTACAATCTGAATGCAAGTATGCCTGTCCAAACTCTTGTCATAAAAAGCGTGTAGAATTGCAGCCTTACCTCTAGGCAGAGCCACGCGTGTGATAATACTGAATTGTGCACTTGGTAACTGAGAAATACGGTGTTTAATGACTTGTCTCTGATCTTACGTGTAATCAAAATTATATATAAACATTCAGTCCGTACCGCGCAGTGAACACACTCCATCTCTGTTATACAAATCAGTCGGTTAACGTTGTATAGGGAAATAATAGCTGTTTGTTCTCAGATCCACACAAAACACACAAATGCACTGTGTGGGCAGAACGCTGAATCGTTGAATGTTAAACTGGCGGTACATATAGTGACCACTGGGCTTTAGAGTGTTATTATAAACTGCTGCTGTAGCAGAAATAAGGGTGACTGAAATTTGTCGGAATAAAATCTTTACTCTTATGTTTGTCACCAGAAATTCTAATGGATTTCTGGTGACTTACAGCCAGAACAGCTCAGTCAGTGTTGTGACTGGAAGAATGGATCTTGACTTCTGACAGCTGGAAGGCTCCATCTGTTCACAAGTCCTACAGACCGGCTCTCATGTCCACCAGCCTCCTATCAAACAGCTAAATGCCAGGTCACATTCACTGGGATTAGGGCGGCCGAGGCGCGAAGCTGATCATTTCCATCAGTCTAGCGCTTCTAGCAATTTAATGTGGTTTGTTTCACGACAGTGCGGATATCTGAGGCCATGTGGCAGTACATACTGCTTGCATTAATCTCACATGAATGACAGTTACACGTAAATGCACATGCAACAAAAATGTAGGAATTGTGTACTGCGCGATGTTTAGTGTGTTATTTGCATTTGTCCGTTGTTATAGTTGTTATAGTTGTTATTTATCTCAGACGATGTCAACGTTTCAAACTGCCGGTTGACTATCTCAGGCAGTGTCAGTATTTCAGGCGAAATAAATATCTCAGACTGTCATTGTCTAAGACGATGTTAGTATCTTAGACTGTGTTAGCATTTCAGGCAATGCCAGTTTCTCAACACTGTTAGTATCTCAGGCAATGTCAGTGCGACAGGCGATGTCTTTATCTTAGACTGTGTTAGTATCTCAGGCAACGTCAGTATGTCAGGAGATGTCAGTATATCAGACTGTGTTAGTATATCAGGCAATATAAGTACGACAGGCGATGTCAATATCTCAGGCAACCTCAGTATGTCAGGGGATGTTAGTATCTCAGACTGTGTTAGTATCTCAGGCAATGTCAGTACGACAGGCGATGTCAATATCACAGACTGTGTTAGTATCTAGGACAATGTCAGTGCGACAGGCGATGTCATTATCTCAGGTAACTCAGTATGTCAGGGGATGTTAGTATCTCAGACTGTTAGTATCTCAGGCAATGTCAGTACGACAGGCGATGTCAATATCACAGACTGTGTTAGTATCTCGGACAATGTCAGTGCGACAGGCGATGTCATTATCTTAGACTGTGTTAGTATCTCAGGCAACGTCAGTGTGTCAGGGGATGTTAGTATCTCAGGCAACGTCAGTATGTCAGGGGATGTCAGTATCTCAGACTGTGTTAGTATCTCAGGCAACGTCAGTGTGTCAGGGGATGTCAGTATCTCAGACTGTGTTAGTATCTCAGACGTCAGTATGTCAGGGGATGTCAGTATCTCAGACTGTCTAGCCTCTGCTGTATGATTACGGTGAATGATGAAATGACAAGGACGGTTGTGGCCTAATCCACCTAACGAACTGGCGTCTGAATTCTTACCTTTTCGGTCGCATGGGTTAAGAATATGTGGACGCAAACATTCTCACACTTAAAGTAACACGGCACATAGTAACATTACTCCAGATAATGTTGTCACATTCCACTCAAATCAAGATATGGTCAATATATGTGGCGCGAGATTTTCGTCTTTGGGGCCCCTGACCCTCCCTCAATTGCCTTGAACTGTGAAATGCAGGGTAAGCTAAAAAGTTCAATTTAATAGCTAAGTGCCAACTAGCTGTGGCCATTTGCCGAAGTAAGCTACATCTAAGCCACGCGTCTGCTATCTGCCCCATAACTGGACCACAGATGTGATTACGTCAGCTATCAGCTGGCAACATGATAAGTAAGAATGTTTGTTTTTGACACCAAAGTCATACCATTTTCCTACGCCGTTAGGAAATAGTACGTTCGTTTGCTTACCGGGAACATACCCGAGACGGGAAGTAAATAACAATTTGGACTTCTGTTTACTCAAGCTTTGTTCAAAAGTATTTTATCAGTACAAACAAGATGGCGGATGTCCGCTGTGTGTCTTCTGCAAGTTATCACAAAATACAGACAGAAGCTTGAAATTTCAGCCGTAGTTTTCCGAAGATCATGGGATGTGCTGTGTTAAATGTAACTAAAACGGTGTGACAACGCTTCGGTTGGTATTGCAGCGTCCCACTTTGCCGATAACATCAAGCTGTCTCTTCAGTACTTTCGAAATTTAATAAGGCTGTGACGTCATAGTGTTCCTCCAGGTCTATGATATATACGAATCAATCCGCTGAAGTTTTATCTGTAGAAATCGAAGCTAAGACAGGATTTGTCAAAATATCGTGTTAAAATATCAAAGGGCCTTTATATGAACAACTTCACACACACACAAACAATCCCCCCCCACACACACACACACAAAGATCCACACACACAAAGACCCACACACGCACACACAAAGATCCACACACACAAAGACCCACACACGCACACACAAAGATCCACACACACACAAAGATCCACACACACAAAGACCCACACACACACAAAGATCCACACACACAAAGATCCACACACACAAAGACCCACACACGCACACACAAAGATCCACACACACAAAGACCCACACACGCACACACAAAGATCCACACACAAAGATCCACACACACACGCTACTGTATCAACGTCAAGGACGGGACTGAAGTGTTTGGGCCCCTTCCGTGTAGACTGCCCCTGAAACCCGCCCAACCTTAACTGCATCATATGGAGGGAGGGCTAATTTCCTGGGGCTAAATCAGGTGGGTCCTCAAGCCGATTACTCACCGTCTTCCAGTACAAAGGTTAAGAAAGCGTAGAGTAATTTATTTAGTTACAGTTTATATTAAAAAGCCCTGAGATTTTCAGTGTACTTTCATAGTAATTAAAGTTACCCTGTGCTAAAATAAGTGTCCACGCCATAAAGCCGTACGAGAAAATGGAGGTGTAGATCCACGTATTTTAACATCAGGTGAGTGGTGAGCTTCACGCCTCGGCCGTTTTACCAGAGGGTGTAGAACCTCTCTCACCAATTGAATACAAAAGCTGCATCGGCCCCAGAACCTCTGTCCACTCTATTCAGAAAAAAATATATGCCTAAACCTGCCACGGATCGAACCCAGAATTCCTGGTCGTTCAGCCCGTAGCCTAGTCCGTGTACTGAGTGAGCTTTCAAGCTTGCTGTTCGTATATTCGTATATTGGTGTACTGGCCATGTTACGATGATTGGTGTACTGGCTTCAAATGGAAGATCTATTGAATGCAAGTCAGCAGCGTTACCACTTCGGTCGTCTTGCTAAGTAATAATGTGTCAATCGTACCTCCAATCCCCCATGCGTTGGAATGGCATGGTGTTTAGTCTCAGGAGTGGACAGTTAATTAAATGTGTGTATCCGATTTCTTAAAAACCAAAAACAGGGACACGTAATAGCGCTGGGGGCGGGGATAGAAGAAAATTTAACCCGTTACGCAATGAAAACCGGGTAATTTATTTTACCCTTAATAGAGAGAGGTAACGCGGAGAAAAATTATAACACACAAAAAGTGAAATAATAACACTGTAGCGACGACGACGATGATGATGATGATGATAATAATAATAATAATAATATTTCAATTCAGGTGTTTATGAACGTGCTGTGTCAGCAGGCCAGTGACCAATGACAGAAACTGCAGAACATACAAATAATAATAAAACTATTATCATTATTATGTTTATTATCATCATAATCATCATCAGACACTCTGTGACAGTAACATACAGATCTTCCTCACCTCTCCTATTCTTTCCTTTTGTGGCTGGCTGGCTGGTGGCTTCCCTGCTGTTGTAGGTGTGTGGGGAAATCGAAATGTTCGTTCGCATCGTCGCAGGTATGGTATTTCGTGACTTGGAAAAATCCGGAACAATTGGCGGGGCACCGGGACAGTGCTCTTTAAAACCAATAAAACAGAGAATGTCCCAGGAAAACCGGGATGAACATAATCTGTAATTACAAAGCTAAGGGTTAAGACAGTCAAAAGCTAAGGTGATTGTCGTTTAGTGGACCATTTGACTGTAAAACCTATAGGTCATGGATCAATCCTTGCTGCGTTTGAAGAAACACAGAGGCTTCGTGAAGCTTTCAGTTTGTGTTACAGGGCAACTGAACAAACAAAAGGCGCGTGCTGGATGCTACGTATTTAACGTTCTGAAGACCTTCCGCCTGCACGGTATGACGCAGGCCTGTAAAGCGATAAGACGAAGTGCCTGTTATCTTGTTCTGCAGTGGTAGGGCGAAAAAAAAACAGTGACATTTATCTGTTTTGTTTTAATTGAGGAATTGTCACAACAACTATATTTTATCGAAGAGTATCTCAGCTTTTGAATTAACGTAGATGCCGTCATTACAGTGTTCGTGAATGATTATTAAGAACGAATTCGTTTCAACACTCCGTCTTTGATGCATAAATATGACGTAATAGCACGATCAAATATGGCCGCCTGTAGCTTACAGAACAAAAGCTAGTCTTTTGCGAAATTTTAGGTTCTCTTGGCAGTGACTACTGGTTTTCGGGATGCGAGGTGGTGCAGTTTAACTTGTCTGGCGTTTCGGCTGCCACGCTGACACGAACAGGAAGTATATTCCGGGCCAATACACAACATTTCTGCTGCCATAAAATATCGGACTGTATGTTTGGTTGAAAAGCTGTTGGTTCCGTAAAACTTAAGTAAATGAGAGGCATTTCAAGTTGTTCTGTATGGCAATAAGGTCACAAAGGTCATAACAGTGACCAAACGAGTCGTAGCATGTGCAGTGTTGTTGCTACAACGGCATTTTGTGCTCAGCGTGCCCTTTGTAATGCACTCGTCTCTCCTGCTTCAAAAAACCTGAAAGATAAGTCGAACAATGCAGTCCAGAGGGCGATTTAAAGGTTTAAGTGACCTTTGATGTTTGACAAATAAGAAACTATTTTCTAGCAGGTAGGCTGCATGAGACCTAACGACTTCGGTCTGACCATTTGATGACTCATGTCCTTGAAGTACACAGGTGGTTTAATGACTGATTTCCTACTGGTAATTCCTGTACCAGTATGTAGGCCACTGTAGTTACATAAAAGTCTTAATTTGTAATTCTGCCGTCAGTTCAAACTACCCCTCAACTGATTGTTATAACCCGAATTATCTTCAAATAAACATTCTTTAATCTACGGATCCCAGCTTTTTGGTTTTTTAAACTATTTGGGGTTGGAGTCCTGGCGAGAATATTTGGACCCAAGAGAGAGGAAGTACAGCCGGGATAGCTCAGTCAGCATAGTGACTGGAATACAAGCTGGACGACCAAGAAGTAGGGGTTCTTTTCCCACACTATCCCCAGTGCCCACCCGGTATCTTACACAATGAAATCCAGAGACTCCTTTCTCGGAGATAAAGTAGCCGGGCCGTGAAGCTGACTACTCATCTCCGTGTACAACTGAGGTTAATTATGCACGGAGCTGTTCCTTCTCTCCCCCATACACCTTCATGTCGTGGTGCTTAAGTAAGCACGGGGACTTTACATCTAAGGAGAGGGAATAACAAGAAAATGGCAAAAAATACACAGAGAGGAGCTTCGCAAATACTACGGGTATGATGCGGGATGTAAGGGGCAGGAGATGCAACACGACCCGGGGAGGGGTGAAGATCATGGACTAAAGATAAAGCTGTGCCTGTGCACGTGATAAAGTTATATGGGGAGTAGAGGTATAGCTCCACTAATTCTTTACCTCGGCATTAGCTGGTGTGAATGGTCTGTTTCGGTACTCCCGGGGAAGAGTCCACGGTACCCACTGAATGGGGTAGGGGTGTAAGGGCCCCAGAGCCGATCTGTTACCTTTGTCAGGAACCGATCATTTTTATCGGTTGTCGAGCCCGTAGCATAGTCACTATACTGACTGAGCTATCTCGGTTGCGTGCAGTGAGACTGAGAACCACTAAATGATGTTTGGTTGTAATAACATGCTACGGAATTATGCAATCTATATCAGTGTAATTGCTTTGTGGAATGTAGAACGTCAATACGAGGTTTTGTGAAAACTGGTCAAGTTGTTGAGAGTACAATTAAAAAACACGTGAAGTTACGCAGAAATGTCCCTGTAAAATGGCGGAAGTGGGCAGACAGTGTCAGTCAGAGGAGTGGGCCCACACCGCACGTGCTACACCGAAACGCTCATTACCAGACAAAACGGTGCCACAAACTTCATAAGCACTTTCTTGTAACTTCATCGCAGCGGCATCCTCTTCTGTCTCCCACAGCTGATGGCGTCAAAACTGTGCACGTTGTTCAAGTCGGCACACATTGTGCCTCTTGGTCAGCCTTCAGTCATTTCGTAAATCTCTTCTTTCTAAGCATCTGTTGTATTCTTCAGGAACGTTAACCAACTTTTTGTTGATGATACACAGTGTATCTTATGTTTATTGGACCGTGCATCATCTTGATAGTTGAGTAAAGAGAGACCAACTTGATGCCACTTGTTTTATTATTACTTTATTCAGTGCTCAACATGTTTCGGATGTTAATACAT
>Ga0123357_10009216_pt1 | contig 12441 bp, 4 predicted proteins | sample TergutEmb28metaG_FD_89873 | JGI IMG/M metagenome (GOLD analysis project Ga0123357, IMG submission 89873) | Embiratermes neotenicus P4 segment gut microbial communities from Petit-Saut dam, French Guiana - Emb289 P4 | ecosystem: Host-associated > Arthropoda: Insects > Digestive system > Gut ... | reverse complement strand
TTCCGATATGCGGCGTAATTACTTGTTGGTAGCCGTATTGCTTCTGAATTTTTTTGAGAAAATCTTCCAATTTCAGGCGTAGCGCCGTTCCTTTCGGTAACCAGAGCGGAAGTCCTTGTCCCACATTTTGCGAGAAAGTGAATAGTTCCATCTCTTTACCGATTTTCCGGTGATCGCGTTTTTTGGCTTCTTCCAATAAAACGAGATATTCGTCCAACAGTTTCTTTTTCGGAAAGGTAATTCCGTAAATACGAGTCAATTGCGGACGTTTTTCATCGCCGCGCCAATAAGCTCCCGCCACCGACATCAGTTTAACGGCTTTGATGTAGGAAGTATCGGGCAAGTGTGGTCCCCGACAGAGGTCAGTGAATACGCCTTGCGTATAAGTCGTTATTGTTCCGTCTTCTAATTCACTGATTAATTCGGTTTTGTAGGTTTCGTTCCGATCGCCGAACATTTTCAAAGCATTGCTTTTAGTAATGCTTTCTCGATAAATTTGTTCTTTTTTCGCGACTAATTCCTGCATTTTCTTTTCTATTGCAGGGAGATCTGAATCCTTGACGGTTACGCCTTCGCCCGGATCTACATCGTAATAAAAGCCGTTTTCAATCGTAGGTCCTATCCCGAACCGAATGCCCGGATATAGTATTTGCAGGGCTTCTGCCAATAAATGTGCGGAAGAATGCCAGAAAGCGTGTTTGCCTTCTTCGTCCTCCCATTTGTATAATTGAATAGACGCATCCGAATCGATCGGGCGCGACAAATCCCACGTTTCGCCGTTAATGCTTGCAGCCAATACGTCTTGCGCTAAACGGGGACTAATACTTTCCGCTATTTGCATAGCGGTCGTTCCTTTCGGATATTCGCGGGAGGAACTGTCAGGAAATGTTATTTTTATCATACACAACACGCCGACACGCAAAGGTGCCGGTTCTTTTCATGAAAATTTGTGCAAAATTACAATATTTTTCTTAATGGAGCAAATAAATTTTGCCTTTTACTTTTTTTCGCTCCTCCCGCATCATTGGTCGTGTAGGAACTTAATGAATTTTTTTACATCAATATAGGGCGAATACCGAAACCCTTGCCGCTTATGTCCAAACATATCAAACTCCCAAACATGGTCAACCGTAACGCCTAATCCATGATATAAATCAAAAGACGCGCCGGCAATAACCACATTCTGCCCCGGAGCAAACACGATCATATTGTAGGGGAGCTGGTTATATAACGAACGTTGATAACTTGCATGAAATATAATTCTATCACGCAAGGTGTAGGAAGCGCCAACGAAAGCGTCGGCAGTTATATTTGATTTTGCCGGTAATCCGGGCATTAACATATTTTGCATGTATGCAAGGTTATGATATTGGGAAAAATTCACTCCTCCAAAGAAACTCAAATCCTCTGTCGCTTGATAAATCAGTCCGGGTGAAAAAGTGGTTACATCTCCGATGATCGGCACTTTCCATCGGGAAGCGTCAAGATTGAAAGCAAGGAAAGGCTTGAATTCCGGAGGCAGAAGTTGTTCGAGGTCTTTTGCGGAATCTTCCGGAATAGATTTAGCTTGATTATTCACAGCTTGCAGTTGGGATTTCATTTCGAGCATATCCAATTGTTGCAACAAAATATCTAATTTCCTGTTTTCCTGAAGTTTTGCAGAATCAGACATTATGGGCATGACAATTTTATCCTGCTGCCGCAAAAGCGAATCGGGAAAAATAGATTCTTGTGCAAAAGATGAAAAGCTGTTTGCAAAAGAATACAAAATCATCGCAAGAACTATTCTTTTTATCATGCAACAAAATTATGAATTTTTTTTAAGATTACAAAAATGATTGCGGCATTGACGTCGGACAAATCTCCGGTAATACCGCACAAGTTAATGACCGACCAAGCGGGCGTTTTCCTTAATATGGATACTATGAAAATGAATCCGGTGAGGCTGTGATTAGCAGGACTTTGAGAACTTGAATCAATCGAAACGCACACGCAAATAACTTAACTCAACTTACATCTGTTTGGATTTCCAACTATTCTTACAAAACAGACATCATTTTTCTCCCGTTGAAGCTCCCTGTAGCTGTCCACAAAAGGATAGCATGAGAAAGATATGCCTAATTTCATGTGAACGTTTCTTGTTTATTATAATTTTTTCTTCCTGAATTGCTGATAAATTAATATGGTAAAAAATAGGTTAAACATTAATCTTCTTTTATAAGATCAGATAAAGGATTTCTTGCTTTTTGCTTTTCTTGTCTTGCTTTTGACACGAAGAACATTAAAAACGCCATTAGTACATCATAAGCGAGAAGTATTCCAAATTTAAGCAGATTTTTGTAAATGCCTATACCTGAATAAATAAGCAAAACGAATATAACTAATACTATTAGAAGTTCTACTATACTGTTAAGCCCATATTTATCGTACTTCAAAGAATAGTTTTCATTTGCAATTTCAAAATGGATTAATAACAATAATAACATTGAAAAAAGATATAAAGATATAACACCTACTGAATTGTTTGAATTCAAATAAAAAAGGGATAATATAAATCCTATATAAAAGAAACCATATATTATTTTAATCCATAGAAATTCCGGACTTGTATCAAAATCATATAAGCTTTTATTACGAACATTATACCAACAAATTTTCCAATAAGGATGTGTCTTTTCTTTCTTTTTATCTAAAATTTCATATAATTTTTCTCCTTCATCCATTTGTGAAAATATCAAATGCTTTTTCTTCAGAGGGAAATATTTATCGATAGCCAATGGAACTGCTAACCATGAATCTATTGTATGGTTTACAGGTGCCTCTATATTCAGAGAGACTAAATATGCTATTCTACACATTACATAATTTAAGTAAGTACTTTCTGTATCACTTTTATAAAAAGGCTCCCATACATCTTCTAAAATGGGAACATCTTTACAAGCAACATTTTCTTTTTTTATGTTTTTTAATATTTCCATTAAAAACTTTCTACTTTTTTCTGTAGAGAGCAATCTTGCCGCATATCTTGAAATAGTCGTATCGTCCCAAATCAAATTTAATAATCCTTCTGTATATGCTTCCTTATCTCCAATTTTATATAGACAATCAACTGCTTTTCTATTGTTGTAATCTACAGCAATTCTCCTCAAATATAATTCTCTTACTTCTTTTATTCCTTTTAAGGCATCAAAAAAAACATCCTCTTCTGAGTGCTCTATGAGTATTTCTGTAGCCTCTTGAATTTGAGAATAAGCCAGAACTTTAGCTATTTCCTCCCTATCGTTTTTCTCAATATCCTTAACTAAAAGAGATTGAATATATCCAAACACTTTTATTGCCCTTTTTTGAATTATTCCCTTATCATGATAACCGGAAATGATTAATCCGAGAGCTTTTAATACATACTCCTTGCCATTCTCATCTATCCATTTTGATTTATAATCTGGCGAAATGAATTTATTCAGGATATCATTTTCATGCGATATATCCGTTTCTATTTCCGCTAAACATTCTAATGCAATATCGAAAGGTTTTACCTTATTTATTTGCTCAAGAAAATTAGATATATCACCCTCATATAGATTGCAGTATAATCCATATAGATTGCAGTATAATCTTATTGTTTCTTCCCAATATCGAGAATTATCCATAAACCTCTCTAACAAAGAATCTTCTGCATTATTGTGCGACACATAATAAGCAACAAAATATTCCTGAATAGTTTTATGAGTAAACGTATATACTGACTCTTCGTCTTTTTCTACGCTCTTAATCTTTCTAATCAAACCAGAATGAAGCACATCGTTTATTATTGAATTATCATCACTTTCTTCGGGTTTTATTTCTTTTATAAATTCCTTTATCTTGCTCCTACTAATTTCTCCATCGTCCATATTCCAAGCTATATGAGATAGTAAACTTTTCAATTCTTTACGCTCCCATTTATACCTAAACTTTTTCGGAAAATCGTTTTCTTCAGGACTCAATAATACTTTTGTCAGTCGTCCATAAAATTCTCCTCTTGAATGAGGTAATTGTTTATCGTTGTCCACGTGTAAAAAGAGGATCATTGACAGCATCAAAGGGGTTTTTGCTAATTCCATCAAATTTGAATTCTCTTGCAAAACATTATAAATCACTTCGGGGTTTTTATTTGCTTTATTATCAATTTTCAACCATACTTCAATATATTTTTTTATTTGCTCTTTTTCAAATTCTTTAATTAAATATTCGTTGTCTATTGTTCCGTGAAATTCTCTATTGTATACTTCATCTCTACATGTAATGATAAAACGGCATTCAGGGTAGATTTTTATGAATCTTAATATTTCTTCCTGTATTTTTTCAGATTGCTTTTTATTTGATTTTTCATCAAAACCATCCAATAAAAATAAAAAATTCCCTTTTTTAAGTTGTTCCTCCAATATATTACCGTAACCGTTAAATTCTTGGAGATAATCATTTATTTGAGAATCTTCTTTGAAGGAAACTAATTCTATTAATACCGGAGTTGTATCTTTTAACCGTTCATCTTCTTTTCTGCCAACTATATGTAATATTTTTTTACATATCAATGATTTCCCGGATCCGGGAGCACCTGTAATGATCATTCTTTTATTTTCAATAATGAGTTCAAGTAAATCTTTTGCGTCACCATTTCTTCCTTTTCTATTTATTGCTGTTAATTTGATAAATGCATCTTTCATGGAAAATACCTTACTCTCACAAAAGAGTAAGCCAAAATTCTCATTTTCAGTTACTATGCGTGATTTATATTTGTTTAAGCAAACATTAAAACGATTTTCTTCGTCACGTCTTTTTTTTTCTTCGTCATGTTTTTTTCTCCAATTACCTAATAGAAAAACTATTATAGCGACTATTATAGCGACAATACCAACTATAATACTAAGTACAAGAAGTAAAGTTTGATTAATATTTTTGAGTTTGTCCAAAATGTTAGATGGTATATTTTTTTGTGGTGACGTTTTTTCTTTTTGAACTATATATTCATAGTGATCTTCTTCAAACTTAAAATATCCGGTATCATAAATTTTCCCTTTCTCAAGTGGAATTGAGTCTGAGGTAACTACAAGAATGACATTGCCTCCTTTCTGCTTGAGAGAATCAGTAGCTATGGCTTCAAATGTTATTTTCTTTTTTAAGAGGAACTTCTTTTCGTTTTCAGTCAAGTCACATTTGAATATAATTTTTTCACCCACTTCCTCTAAGATTCCTTCTATTACTATGTTGGTTTGATTTAGAATATTAGTCTGAATTACTTGTCCTTTTTTATCGTTTCCTTTGAATCCAGCTATAAATCCTTCTATATTGACAAAATATGATACAACGAGAATTGCAATACTGACCACAAAAAGATATACAAAAATGTATCGCCATGAGAAATTGAATATTTTTTTTGTTTTCATGTTATTTGTAATTTTCAATAGTTTATTTTTAAATATTTTGCTTAAACCAATGTTTTCGTAAAAATATCATTTCGTAAACATCTCGACTTGTGTTTTCCTCCCTTGTGAACACTCTTTTGACAATCCATTACACCCATAAAGAGCTTATCTATTTTTCGCCCGCAAAAATAACAAAAAAAATAAAAGAAAGCGCAATTGTGGCAAATTATTTTTTAACATTTGGGAATTTATTTTTATAATGACATTCAAACGCAAATTAATCCCATTTAAATATCATTCATTTTTTTCGAGTTTTTCAAATTTTGTCTAATTACTTCTAATTCTCTTTGCTTACTTAACTACGACAAATGATAACGTATAATGACGTATGTGTTCACCATCAGTGACTGTTTCATTCTTTTTGAGATAAAATGACACCTTCAAATCTTTCTCCATAACTCTTTGTTTTTTAATGTAAAATTATTTCTGAAAAAGTTATTTGAAACAAGGCATAACACGATAACCCGCAGAATAAAAAGCGTAAACAGTTAATTTTTACAGTTTTCCTTACTTATCCGTTTCCTGTTTTTTGATTGAGGCTTTTGAGATAGCTTCTTCTTATATGCTCAAGTATGTTCTTTTTTCTAAGCTGGCCAACATAAATATTCTGGGAAATTCACGTTACTTATGCTCTGAGCATCTCTTCGGTTCGACGCCAGTATGTTTGTGGTCTCCCTTCTATAAAAGAAAAAATTAAAAATTTCACTGCAAAATAGTATAATTAAAAAAAATTACCTACCTTTGGTACTTTATGAAAAAAACGTTGCTTCTTTTTCTGATTCTTCCTTTGTTTCTTTCTGTAAATGCAGAAAGGAAAGGGCGCTATTATTTTTCGCAATTGTCGTTAAATAACGGACTTTCTCAAATCACCGTGTTGTGTTCCTGTCAGGATAGCAAAGGTTTTATCTGGTTTGGAACGCGCAATGGACTGAATCGTTATGACGGATATGGTTTCGACGTTTTTCTGAATGATGTTAACGACAGCGCTTCTATCAGCGATAATCACATTTTATGTATTACGTGCGATAAGAATGAAAATTTGTGGATTGGCACCAATAACGGATTGAATAAATTAGACCTTTCTACCAATACTTTTAAGCGTTATTTTCATAACAGTGCCGACAAAAATTCCATTGATCATAATACCATTTATTCTCTATATGTTGATGATGAGAATAATTTGTGGGTGGGTACGATGAGTGGATTGAACCTTTATGAACCGGATAACGACTGTTTCAAGTCGATAAATCCCGATAGTTTATTCACAAACAATCCGATCAATGCCATGCTTCGGAAAGGCGACCAGTTGCTGCTGGCTACGACTTATCATGGAATCGTCCGCATAAATGCAAATACTTTTGAATATACCATTGACAAAAACAATCAGGGAAATCCGGATTATCTGGATAATTGCTACATACGCTCGATGTATCAGGACAAGAATAATAACCTGTGGTTGGGAACTTATGGAAACGGAGTTTATGAAGCGCCCGAAAGCGGAGGTCAATATATTCATTACAATAAATCAACCGGATTAACGGACGATTTTATTCGCTGCATCAGCGAATCGCCTGCCGGGGATATTCTTATAGGAACTTTTAACGGATTAAATGTTATAAATCCTCAAACCAAAGAAATTACGCTTTATAATACCTATTCCGGACATGGAGATTTAAGTCATTATTCTGTTTTCTCAATCCTTTTTGACCGTAGCGGTACGCTTTGGATTGGAACATACGCCGGAGGCATCAACTATTATAGCCCTTTGACCCGGAGTTTTAAATTTTATGATCCGGAAACCGACAAGAAAACTATGATCGGCATATTATTTGGTCCGATGCTGGAATACGGCTCCTGTCTGTATGTTGCAACCGAAGGCAGAGGGTTGCTGGAATACAATATGAAAACCGAATCGTTTCAGGAACATCTGTTGACTGCAAACAGTAGTGATATTGCTTACCGCAAGAATATTCTGAAATGCCTGTATTTAGACGGCGATAAAATTCTTTGCGGAACAAATTCCGGAGCCATATATGCTTTTGATATGAAGTCAAAAAGAATGTCGCTGAAATATAAACTCGATACCGACCAACCGATTTATGTTCTTCAACGGGACAGTTCGGGTTGTTTGATTGCCGGAGGCATCGAACGGACAGGATTATACCGGATTAATCCCAACGGAAGCATACAGACTCATTTTCCGGTTAAAGACGGGGAAGAGGTTACATTATCCAACGTCAGAACTTTTTTGGAATTACGGAAAAACGTGTATTTAATAGGTACGCGCACCGAAGGACTTTATAAATACGATGCAAACGAAGAAACATTGGTTCAATACGAAGCGATTCCCGGAAATAAAAACAGTAAATCATTGTCAGATAACTATATAAGTAGTATCTGTCGAGATAAAGAGGGCAATATTTGGATTGGAACATTCGGCGGAGGATTTTGCTTATTCAATCCTGATACGGAAGAATTTACGACTTTTGGAAAGGAACAGGGCGCAATAAACAATAATGTCTGTGCTATCGTGGAAGGTTTGGACGGACATTTGTGGATCAGTACAATTGATGGTATATCCGATTTTAATCCAAAAGATTACACTTTCAAAAACTATTCTCATTCCAATGGAATCAGCATCAATGAATTTTCGCCTCATTCGGGAATTCGTAACTCTCATGGCGAAATATTTTTCAGCGGAAATAACGGTTTCCTTTCCTTCAACCCGGGAAATTTATCGCTCAATCCCGATATTCCCCCGATTGTGTTGGATGAGATTTTTGTCAACAATGAACGGATTATTCCCGGAGGAAAAGACGGAATTTTGGATAAAAGAATCGGATGGGAAAAATCAATTACCTTGAAATACAATCAGTCCAACATTGCCATACATTATTGCGCTTTAAGCTTCATTTTTCCGGAAAGGAATCAGTATGCCTATCAGTTAGAAGGTTTTGATAAAAAATGGAATGAAGTTGGCAGTCGCAGGGTTGCGTATTATACCAATATTCCTCCGGGAAAATATATTTTCAAAGTAAAAGGCTCCAATAATGACGGAGTTTGGAACGAAGCCGGAGCAAGCCTTGAAATAATCATTTTGCCTCCTTTTTGGAAAACAATTTGGGCATATCTGGGTTATACTTTGATTGTTATGTTGATAATTACAATGTTTGTCCGGTATTTCAGGGAGAAAGCGAGTTTAGAGAAAGAGATGCATGTGAAGCAGGTAGAAGCAAATGCCCGTGAAAAATTTCATCAGGATAGAAACCGTTTGTTTACTAATTTTTCACATGAACTGAGAACCCCTTTGACATTGATTATAAATCCGCTGGATGATATTATAGAGAAAGAAGATGTGACTCAGAAGGTGCGGGAACGATTGTTACTGATGCGAGGAAACTCAAAACGTTTGTTGCGGCTCGTCAACAACCTGATGGATTTTCAAAAACAGGAAAGCGGGACGCTGCAACTACGGATTGTGGAAGGCGACATTGTCGAATTTGTAAAAGAAATGTATTTGGTATTTAATGAATTAGCAAATTCCAGGCAAATCCGGTTTAACTTTATTCATTCGGAAAAGAAAATATTGTGCTGGTATGACCACGACTTGATGGAGAAAGTTTTTTTCAATTTTCTTTCGAACGCATTTAAAAATACGCCCGATGACGGTTCGATAGAAATTCGTATGAATTTGATGCTTTTACCGGATTTGAAAAAGCAATACCCGCAGAAATCAGTCGTTTTCAAAGATGAAAAGTCCAAATATCTGACGGTTGAAATTGAAGATTCGGGAGATGGAATCCCGGCCGATAATCTTGAAGATATCTTTACGCCCTTTTTTCAAGTAGCACAAAGTAAACATGCGCATTCGGGCACCGGATTGGGGTTGAGTTTGAGCCGTTCCATCATAGAATTGCATCATGGGATTGTTTGGGCTGAAAGTCCTGAAAATCACGGCGCTATTTTCAGAGCTATTCTTCCTGTCGGGAAAAAGTTTTTCTCTGAAAATGAAATTGCTAAAGAAGATAAAGACAGTGAGAATATATCAAATTACGTGATTGACATTCCAATGGAAGAAATCAATGAAAATTCAAACAAGGAAAAGAAATCCGGTATTGTTTTGGTTGTTGAAGATAATCCTGATATACGTAAATATATCAAATCGCATCTGATTAAGGAATATAACATATTGGAAGCTTCAAATGGCGTGGAAGCTATTGAGAAATCAATGCAATATCTTCCCGATCTGATTATTTCTGATTTGATGATGCCCAAAATGGATGGTATTGAAATGTGTTCTAAATTAAAAAACAACCCTCAAACGAGCCATATACCAATTATTATCATTACAGCCAAAACCACAGCCATGGATATTCAAGAAGGTTATGAGTCCGGCGCCGATGATTTCATTACCAAACCATTCAACGCATCTGTTCTGCTTTCCCGCATCAGGAATATTTTACGTACCAGGGAAAAATTGAAGGATTTATACGGCAAACGATTTTCATTAGATACTTTAGGTATAGAGGTTTCATCTTTAGACGAGAAGTTTATGCAGAAGCTTTACGAAGTAATGACAAAAAATGTTGCCAACTCGGAACTGAATCTTGACGATTTCTGCCGCGATGTCGGCATGAGCCGTGCAAATCTATATCGTAAAATTAAATCGCTGACCGGATTATCTCCCAATGAATATATCCGCAAGGTACGTTTAGAAATGGCGGCAAAAATACTCAGAGAAACCGATATGCCTGTATCGGAACTTTATGTCGTAGTTGGATTTAACAGTCACGCTTATTTCACCAATTGCTTTAAGGCAATGTTCGGCGTTTCACCTACTGAATATGCGAATACGAACAATGAAAGGGAAAAATAGAACCCCTTTTGAAGTATTTTTACAATAAATTGATTTATTTTTACAAAAAAAATTTCTCATTGTTAAATAGCTTTGCATAAATTCACAAATCATCTGAAGATTTAATAAATGTTGTATTTATGGTAAGACATTTAATTTTAATAATTGCTTGCTTTCTTTCCCTACCGGTTATGAAAGGAATAGCGCAATCTGCTGCGGTCGGTATTGAAAAAAAAGCGTTGGCAGGTAAGTTAATAATACAAAACAAAGAAATTCAAAAAGATACAAATACCGATATCATTTTGGATTTTATCGCCGGACAACGCACGCCTAAAGCTACTATTCAAATTTTTATTCCCAAAGGAATCAAGGTTACAATGGAAAATACAACGGTAAATGTGATCGGGCGCGGCGAAGTGAAGTTGGGCGATTTGGAAAAACAATCGATCGGACGAACAGGAACTCATTATTCTTATAAACAGGTCGGACAGGTTTCCATTGGTGAATATCCAACCGGTCAGGTAATTACCTTCTCCAATATCGATTTGCGCCCTTTTAACGGAATTGATTTGCGGCTTAAAATCAAAGATGTTTCTCTTCATAAAACCGGAAATTATTTATTTAAATCAAAATATAAAACTTCCGAACCTGAAATCCTCGAAAGTTCGGTCGAGTCGGTAATGCTTCAGGTAACCTCTCCCCCGACCCCTCCCCACAAGGGAGGGGAGTTGCAAATAAAAAAAGAAACAACGACTCAGAAAGAAATGATATACAGACTCTCCCCTCCCTTGCGGGGAGGGGCTGGGGGAGGGGTTGACGATACGGATTCAATCAACGCAGCAATCAAACGCTTGCATGAAAAGGGCGGAGGAACTCTGCATTTTTCTGCCGGAATATACAATGTTCGTACAATTCACTTGAAAAGCAACGTTTGGCTTTATCTCGACAAGGACGCTGTCATTCAAGCCCTGCCCAACGGCGATGCACCCGAAACGACTTGGTTCAGCGACAGCGCGTATCGCTCCGGACTTTCGCCCACCGATTTGGGACCGTATAAAGACCCTGAAAACTACATGACCAAGCAGGATGTCGGCCATACCTATTTTCACAATGCGATGTTTTTCGCGGAACGTGAAGATAATATTAAAATCACCGGAAACGGACGCATCACCGGCAATGGGAATTTGGTCACGAGCGACAGGGTGATGGATAATCCGCCGGAAAAACGTTGCGATAAGATGTTTACTTTCAAACTGTGTACGAATATCGAAATCGGTGGAATTGAAAACGGAAAGGATTTATGGTATGATCCCGAAAAAGATACTCCATATTATATAGAAGGAAATAATAAAAATTACGATACAGGCAATATGTTGAATATTGATGAGGGTGGACATTTTGTTTTGTTAGCGACAGGAACAGACGGTATTTATGTACACGATACTTATTTCGGGAAGGAAAGTCAAAGCAACGTCCGGGATATTTATGATTTTATGGCTTGCAACGATGTTGTTGTAACTAATATTTATTCAAAAGTAAGCTCCGACGACATTGTCAAGCCCGGTTCCGATTGCTCGCTTGGTTTTACCCGTCCTGCAAGGAATTACAGAATACGTAATATCATCGGAGACACCAATTGCAATCTGTTTCAAATTGGTTCCGAAACTGCCGATGACATCCAGGATATATATATTGATAATATTTATGTCTTGGGAGCGAACAAGGCCGGTTTTTCCATCTCGACCAACGATGGCGGACACATTAAAAATATATATTTAAACAGCGGAAAAACAGGACCCATTCACTCCCGCTCAAAAATGTTCCGGACGCGAGCGCCTTTCTTTATTTCGATTTCCAACCGTGCGCGCGTGTTGGGAGCGGATGTTAAAATGTTCACTTTCAATGAAAACGGGATTACGCGGAAAGAATTACTCTGTACGAATGTGAATATCGGGTCTGTGGAAAATGTAGTAATCAATGGAGTCGATGTTTCGGAAGTGTATGCCGGAAGTTCATTCCGCGGCGGACGGTGGAAAGCGTTTGACGGTTCGCAAGGCGAATCGACCCCCATTATTGCAGGATATAAATTGCCTGACGCGGACGCAGTCGAAGGAGGACTTA
>Ga0123357_10009215_pt1 | contig 12442 bp, 7 predicted proteins | sample TergutEmb28metaG_FD_89873 | JGI IMG/M metagenome (GOLD analysis project Ga0123357, IMG submission 89873) | Embiratermes neotenicus P4 segment gut microbial communities from Petit-Saut dam, French Guiana - Emb289 P4 | ecosystem: Host-associated > Arthropoda: Insects > Digestive system > Gut ... | reverse complement strand
GGAAAGAAGAAAAGGCAAGTCAAAAAGTAAGATCATTATCCAGAAACTATAAATCTTTGTTATTCGATTATGGGGAGGATTGGCAGGCACACGGTGGCGCTGCAAGCGGTAAGGTCGCGGGTTCGATTCCCGATTGGGTCATTGGGATTTTTAATTGATTTAATTCTTCTGGCTGCACTATGACCCCGAGGTTGACTCGTTCTCTAACAGAAATGAGTACTAGGTATATTTCCTGGGGTAAAGGCGGCCGGTACTTATGGCTGACGTTACGACCTTTATGTGCCGATTGGCTACAAAATTTGGGAGCCTCGAACGTGTAAAGCCCTAAGGGATTGTGCTACTTTTCTGTGTTACTGATCTCCTTTTTTTCACCTCACTTTTCCGCTGCTCCTTCTTAGTCCCATCCTGGGGAAAATATTCGAAAGACCGAAGTATGGATGGGAATATTATACGGGGCGTGTCGTTTGTCTTCTGCCCAAACACCGCTGGGTTTTAAAGAAATATTGTTAAAGGTTGTGGACTGAATTGAGCTGACTCAGGATAGGGTCCGTTGGTGAGCTTATGTACACGGTAGATAAACTTGTTGTGTACCTTGTATATAAGAAAAGCTATTAGGAAGTGAGATTTACATAGTGAGATAATTTCTGCACTCGTGACTTCCGTATCATCGTATAGGCCTGCCTACCCTGGTTAGCTAAGATGTGTTTGTTTATGTAAACTTGTTTACTTTCTGTTTGTATTTTCAGTTGATGGTCTTACAGGCAGCAATATGTTAACAGGAGAACTGCAGTTGTCATAGTCTGTAGCTCTTGTATAGTGTGTAGATGGTCGGAGCTTCAAGGTAGCTACGTAAAATTGTTGTACCATAAAAGGCGGAGTCTTTCCTGACAGGCCTAGCGACTGACAGCTTCTGCAGCTGAACTGTTAACTGCTCATCTGACACTGCTAACGCTTTGTTTTGCAGGTTGCTGGGTTTCCGGCGCGCGATGCCCGTCACTGGCCGCGTGCTCAACATGACCACCGAACTGCAGGCCCTGGCGGACGGCGAGCTGCTGAAGACGTTCTTTGTGTCGCCGTCCAACAACCTGTGTTTCCACGGAAAGTGTTCCTACTACTGCGACACCGCACATGCCATCTGTGGCAGCCCAGACACTCTGGAAGGCTCTTTCGCGGCTTTCCTGCCGCCCAAAGAAGTGGCTGCTCGCAAAGTGTGGAGACACCCGTGGAGACGATCGTACCACAAGAGGCGCAAGGCCCAGTGGGAACAAGGTAGGGCAGAATTACTAGGGCACACTGGTATGGCAGAGTTAATAGGGCATGGTTAGTATGGCGGAGTTAGTAGGGCAGGGTTAGTGTGGCGGAGTTAGTAGGGCAGACCGGTATGGCAGAGTTAATATGGCGGAGTTACTAGGGCAGATTCAGTTGTGCAGTTACTAGGGCAGAGTTAGCTGGGCAGTTACTAGGACCGACCAGTGACACTGGAGCCCGCCATGCGGTTCCATTCGTTTCGTTCTTAACGACGTTGTAGACTAACTAAAACATTTGATATGTTAGTTTCACACGGCGGTGAGACGGCCTTCTGGGATGTGACGCCATGTAGTTTAGTAGATCGGTACCGACGTTTCGTAGCAACATACTGTGGGTATCTTCAGAGTGTAACGCGACACTTCCAGACATGTGCCTTTTAGAACTTCCATTACCGAAGGTTAGTCAGTACCGAGTTGGAAGGGATGTGGAAGTTGATACCTACACTGACGGTCACTGAATGACTTGTCAGGGAACGGAATTTTCCTTTAGAAGCTGACATTAGCTCATCTGGTCAATACCCTGTTTCCAGGCAACCACAGGGTTCACCTTGGATTCACAAGATGTCGCCAATTATCACTCCCGGCCAGGTGAACTCGGTGCACATCCTGATACCCATTTGCTTTAACAGCTATATTGGTACTATCTATGCCCTGATCTGCCAAGTAGTACCTTTTCCTCAGGTTCACCGACCAAAATGTTGTAGGGCCTATGGATACATTCCCCCGTGCATGCTAAATGTTTCGCTCATCTAATCCGCCTTGTTTGACTACCATAATGTTATTTGTTGAGCTTGATGTATGACGCTGCCTGTTGTGCAGTCTCCTGACACCTTTATGACGAGGAGGATGGGTGGGGGGGTGGGGGAGCGGATTCATCATTCATCTGCCGTAAGACTTCGACAAGCGAGGCTGTGATTGGTGAAATGTTACGCGAACAAATTCTGAACTTGGTTTGAAAGTATCAAGTACTCGATTTAGCTGCTGACTTTATAGAAACAGGCGTCTCCAGCCAGACTGCACACTCTTCTAGACACTTCTGGCAGTGGCTGGTTTTCAGATAAAACATGCTGGAACTCTCTGCGTCAGAGAGAGAGAAAATTGATTTCTTGGCCGTCGTTTCACTTTACGGTGTAAGACAGCGTGTTTTGCTATCCCTCGGTGAAATTCTGAGGCATGAAGTTCATGTAAATAATATAAAAATTAGGGCGTGGTGCTTAATAATGGGCATCTGATGTCTGACCCGCACATTTTCTGTTTCCTATCAGAGTTCTTCGTAAATGTTAGCGTAACTGGCGTTAAAGGCTGTGTTTTGTAGTTGTGAAGTTTGTAGCACTGCCTTGTTGTCAGTCAGTGTAAAAGGGAGAGTTTGGAGCGCGTACAGTCTGTCTAATTGTTGTTGCTGGAGATACAGAGTGTCTCGTTCATTCTGTACCCCGAGCATGTCAGCCTGCCTCTTCCTGGATACCCAGTGACGGCTGTGTTGCTCAGGGACACGATACCAACAAACCTGACTGGGGTTTCCGGTGCTTTCCTCAATAATTCCAAGTGAATGCCGGCTTAGTACCGACAGTTGGCCATAGCCACTTCCGTCTCGTTCTCTGTCTGAAGCACTGAGAATGTCGTTAAATAAACCAAACGTAAGTGAAAAACTACAGCTACAATTGTAATAATATAACAAGACAAATCTTCCGTATTGGTTGGTTGGTTAGTTACTTTCTAATTCGTTAGTTCATCAGTCAGTTCTGTGCTTAATTTAGCACCGTGCCTTGAAGACTTTGACTATACCTTAACCCTTTAAACAGAAGGAATAACGTGAACTGTATTTAAACATTCAGTCCGTACCGCGCAGTAAACATTCTACATCTCCGTTATAAAAAAACCAGTCAGTTATTGCTGTATAGGGAAATAATCACTGTTTGTTCTGAGATCCACACAAAACTAATACGTGTAAATACACTGTGTGGGCAGAACGTAGATTTGTTGAATTTTAAACTGGTGGTACATGTAGTGACCACAGGGCTTTATAGGGTTAAGGTGAGGCAGCAGTTCCATCAGCTTCATACTTCGCCCGCATTTATCTCCGTTTGAACTCCTTCTTGTAGTCATTTAACACGAGGTTGGATGGTCTGTAAGCGGTGACCCTACTGAGTGTCTATAGTGACTGAGCTGTGCGCTCACATTCCCCCTTCAGAAGCTAAGTCACTTAACCATATAAATTCCTCGCAATTTTAGGAACCCAATTGTTCGTGACCGTGCTCACAACAGCGCGCCCCTGTCAGATGGAATTAACTCCTCTCCTTGCACGGTCTGTTGTAATGTTATACGCCCATCTGAACTCCGGGTTGTGATTATTTTAATAATATTAATGGTTTCTGCTTCTGATGTCATGTTTCGTGACGTGTGGTGTCTGAAAGGAGAGAGCTTGCTGTCAGAAAGGCGACAAATACAAATTGTCGGCACACAGGCGACTTCCGGTTGCAGCAAACAGGAAGTTCAAATTCGCAGCCAGATCGCTGTGACATGAGAGGGTAAAGATGCCCGGAAGGAGCGAGACAAGCGTAATGAAATACGTAATGATGATATCTGATTTGCTGAGAGTGATTTGAATGTGGTAGGGTTTGTAACCCTCCGAGGCTCGAAAAGAACAGTTCTGTTGATGTTTGGGATGTGACACTGTATCACTGTATTAGTCTCTCCTGACGTTTCGGAAGAACGTATTGCCTTCCTCTTCAAGGGTTGAGAGGTCCAGGATACACCACTGAAGACGATGGCATGGCGTTCTTTCGAATAGTCGGTGAACACCAAACAGCAAAGCACTACATCCCATACAACATGAACTCTGAACAATACCGCTGCGGAAACCCAATTTTTTTCATCGAATTTAGTTAACTGTCAAATTTGAGCGTCTTATTGGTGCTGAATGTTGCGGGAACAATGTTCCGGTGTTTGACGCCGTGCAGTTCCTGTGGGGGTGCCAAAGTTCCACCGTAATTTTGCTACACAAGTACCATAATGCGTGGCTTCACTACCAGAACTTTGTAGACTACATGTTTGCCTACTCTACTGCATTGCATAGTATTATCTTGAATGAAGCCTACACATACCAGGTGTCTCTGTTCTGGTCTATGTGAATACGGCAGAGTCACGAACTGTCCCGGCGGATGCAGGTATCCTATGCCTTAAAGCGTCCATGTACGGGATGGCACAATATAAAACGAACACCCTGTGCTTTTTTATTTGCGAACGTGTTCGTCAATGAGGGGTTAATGACGTTGGACTTGGGTGCCAGAAATGAAACAGGCGACATCCCATCAGGGTGATTGACTTGTCTGACTCACGTATGGGCCCTCAGTTTGAAATTGCTCTGGTAAGCCGCGTTACCAGGGCTTGTTATGTTTGACACATGCGCCAATAATTGTGCATTGTGCAAGGACCCTGGTGATACTGCTTCCACGAATCGTTTATTTGGCAAGCTTTCGTACTCGATTACACTTGGCAAATGTGTTCCTGGTCCATGTTCCCATTACTAGTTTGCTTGGCCACTCGACATGCCGAATAACACTTCTTGTCCACACACACAAGTTGTTTGCTTGTCAAGTATGAACGAGTTGTGGGAACGCCAGAGGTCTGGGCATGATACGCAGCCAAACACTGTTGGTACATTTGACTAGTGCCACATTTACTAAGAGTGGGTGATGCTCTGACAGCTGTCCATTACATGTACAAGTGCACCGCTTCCTTCAAGTGGCAAGTATCCGCAAGTGACAAATGCCTGTCATATACACCAGTGTGGATACAGTGAGATAGTCATAGCTTTCCTCAGATACTCCGGATAAATTCCAGAAGAGCTCCCACATTATCTTTCAAATCGAGTGTTCACAATCACCTGTAGTTAAAATTTATTATAGGTCGTCGCGGTCCGTTGGTTGGCACTCCTGCTTCTACGGGTGGTCCCGGGTTCGAATATCGATCCCATGAGAAAACTATCTTGGCTGGTGTATTGCCAGGTTTTTTTTAGACCCTCTTCAGAACACCGAGATGGTATTCAAATTAGGCCAGGATTGCTTGCTTAAATATTCACTACTCGAGGTGTAGACTGAACGTTTGACATTGTCGTCAAATAACCAAGGATAAATGCATAAACCGTTGTCTTTTGAACCCCCTTTTTCAATGCTCAACGCTCCAATCACAAATTCCTGACGGTCGCTTTTTATGCTGGACATTTCTGCTTAACTTTTGTCTCTTCCTTTCTCATCCTCCTCCTGCTTCCACTGTCTTTACTGTCCTGTTAGTTATTGCCTCTGTTCCTGACCACACGGAAGCTCCCTCAGTACACGAATTTGTTACTGTACCCCAAACCTTAAGCTTCGTCCGTCTTTACAGATTCAGACTACTGCACGATGGTGAGGGACATCCCGCCCTACGACTCTGGGCGCCGTCTGCTGGATCTCATGGACATGGCAGTGTTTGACTTCCTGATTGGCAACATGGACAGACACCATTACGAGACGTTTCGGGTGTTCGGCAACGACACCTTCCCTCTGCACCTGGACCATGGCCGAGGCTTCGGGAGGCCTTTCCAGGACGAGCTGTCGATCTTGGCGCCAGTGCTGCAGTGCTGTCTCATGAGACAGTCCACCCTCTCCACCCTACTCAGGTCAGTTCCGATATTGTAGTAAGATCACGTGTTGGGACCTGCAGTATGAACCTGTCGAAATGTCCGTTCAAATCCAGCAGGCCATAATCCTCATCCTTCATATTTTTTCTCCAGCTCCTTTATCCGTTTCGTATCTTTATCTCCTTTCGTCATCTCCGCTGCGAAGCAGTGAACTACTCACATCTTTGTCTCCAGCTGGTACAGTGTTGAACACAACTAGTTACTGTGTCAAAATTACTGCTGTACAGAACGACATAATATGCACACATATGGGGTAACTTGATATTTGTCCAAAAAACAGTGCCTTTCAAACAAAAAAAGCACAAATTGAACCTATTTTTTTCGAATCCTTTTTCTTATCAGGTCCTTATGTTTCAGCTTATTTTAACAAGCTTTGAAATATTTGTTGGAGCGAGCCAGTTGACGTCATGTACAGCTGCATTATTTTTATGCGTTTGTTTGTTCCTGGACTCCTTGATGGTAAGCATTACGCCTGGTTGGGTATGCTGCATTGCATTCACGATACCCGAGGTCTTTCGAATGAGGTACTTATGAAGCCATTTTGCTTAGCTGAAATTTTAACCAGCCATCAGAAACTCTGGGGCCCGATCCCCGTTGCTCTTGCCCAGTTTTGTTAATACTTCACACGGCGCGGCCTATTAGCATCCCAAAACAACTGCCAGCATTTCAAGCTGTCGAATTACAGCTTCTACAGACAGACAGGTCATTTTATTTCATTAATGTGCAACTGTAGGCCGAATATGTTACTTTGCACGCCGATTAGAGAAGTATCAGAGAAGGGGCGATGTGTTGGCAGTAAATGCGAACTGCGTGTCAGATGATGAAGTTGATAAATAGCCAGCATGTTGGCGAATTTGGGGTTCTGACAGTGGTGTTGCTGAAGGGTCAGGTCTTCTGGAATGTGAAGCTGTGTCGTTGGGTGAGTGGATCCTGGCGTGTCGAAGGGTTGTGGCGCCTTCGAAACGTCGGGAACTACTAGTCCAACGCGACGGCGTTACAGTCCAGGCGCAGTTTTCCTCATGACATATTGTGCGTATGAATGAAGTTCGGCAGTGTTAGACTGTGCAGCACAACCATTGTTTAACTTTCATTTGTTTTGACAGGGAATGACTGTTACCTGGACTTTGTCGAGAGAAGTTATAAAGTCTCTTCGTTGCTACTTTGCTTGTATGAAAAAGTAGAAAATTCATACTAAATTTGAAGACACAAACATCTCGACACGCAGAATGTTTTGATCCCACATTAAAACGGTAAGTAATTGTCCGTACCGCCAGGTTTGACATTCAACAGTTCTACGTTCTGCCTACACTGTGCATTTATGTGTTCTGTGTGGATCTAAGAACAAACAGAGATTATTTCCCTATACAGCATTAACTTACTGGTTTTTATAACCGAGTTATGGAATGTTTACTACGCGGTACGAGCTTAATCTTTGTATATGAATTTAGGTCAGTTTGATACTTCGGAAGGTTAATGGACGGTCCAGGGTCGCACCAAGTGCGACACATGACGCTGACAGTTACGCTGTTGCTTCGTAATGCAAAGCAGTAGAAGCGCCAACTATACCAACAGCGTCAGGGCGCTATATTTTCTTAAGAATTTTTTAAGCATGAAATGTGACAGACACGACGCAAGAAGTTATGAACACTGAAGTGTGTGTTGTCTCTAGAGAGATTATCGGGCGCCGAGGCGCCTTACAAATGGCGTGTATCTGCCTTGTGCTTGGAAAAATGCGTTGTGTTTTTATTTGGAGTTGAAAGCACCCCAGCCCCCAGAATGTGTTGCACTCAAATTACATCCGCTTCATTTCATATCAGTAAATAATTCAAGTTACTTTGTTTTGGACAGACCGGAGTGGGAAGCAATTTCGTTACTCTGTCAGCTGAGTGTACTTACACACTTAATGTGATATGGTCGGCTAATTGCTCAGTTATATTAGCGTATATTACGCTTAATGTTGCCTCGGCCATGTTTGATATTAAATTCTCAGGACTGTTTTATGTAGGGTCGTCATTTTCTGTAACAACTTTCTGTTGTTTCTTAATGTCGGCTCGTTTATCGTATTAACTTAGCCTCCCCAGGCGACTGCCCGCAAACGCGGCGAAGTAGCGGAGGGAAGTGTCGAACGATAATTCTTGCATAAAATAAGGATTTGATAGTACTGTCCAAAGAAAGATCCGGGAACCGTTTGAAATTCATTCAGTGTTAATCAGAATTTTTAATTTTCAGCAATTTTAAGTTCTTTGAAATTAAATGTAAGAAATTACATTGCTTTAGAACCAGAGGTGTTTGGTTGGGCTCCTTGAATGAAGGATTACCACTTCGTTGGGCTCCTGGCTGTACAGGACAGCACAAACATGTGTAGACTGTGTGTGTGTGTGTGTGTGTGTGTGTGTGTGTGTGTGTGCTTTTGTTGGAATGGCGAGCGTTCAGCTCCGTATGCGCTGCTAACAATTTGAAGCATATTAATAACTGTAGGACTGTACATTCTGCCACGAGGTTTAAGACTCAACAATTCTATGTTGTGCCCACACAGTGTATTTGTGTGTTTTGTATGGATCTGAGAAAAACAACTATTATTTCCCTGTATAGCGTTAACTGGTTGGTCCTTGTTTTGGAGATGCGGTAGGAATTAAACGTCACAATTACAGTTTTCTGTGTTTTAGGCCCTAGAGTATTGACACCCACATCTCTTGTACTCTGTACTTGCCGTATGGAGTCCTTGTTGCAGTGATCTCCATTGGTCGCAGCTTTAGACGCACATGAACTGGTCCAATAATTTTATAACATTTTGACCGACATTTTGGGCTTGCTTGATACGTCGAAATTTTACTGAATTGCAACGTTTTCTCATACTGATCCTGTTTGCTGCTTGTTCTGGGGTTGTGCGGTTCTGTTCATTTGTAACGTCCGATAGAGCTGGTCTGGAACTGCGATAATCCCATTTCCATCCCAAAAATCAGTCCGTTTGATATTTGTGGTGGACAAAGTGGCCACTGGGACATATTTTTCTCCCAGTACTCTGTTTTCCCCCGTCTTCTGCATTCTGCCGTTGCTTCGTACTTATTCGTCTGTCGCCGACGTTTAGTAATCTCAACATTAACACGTCATTAAACAACATGCTGTTATCATCAGCTTAGCTTGTCGGCAGTGCCACTCTGCAACTCGCTGTTACTTGTCACGTGTGGTGTCACCATAGCTGTTACTTGTTACGTGTGCTGTCACCATAGCTTACTTGTCACGTGTGGTGTCACCATAGCTGTTACTTGTCACTTGTGCTGTCACCATAGCTTACTTGTCACGTGTGGTGTCACCATAGCTGTTACTTGTCACATGTGGTGTCACCATAGCTGTTACTTGTCACGTGTGGTGTCACCATAGCTGTTACTTGTCACGTGTGTTGTCACCATAGCTGTTATTTGTCACGTGTGCTGTCACCATAGCTTACTTTCCACGTGTGGTGTCACCATAGCTGTTATTTGTCATGTGTGATGTCACCATCCTCGATATTGGAATCTGCTCTGCACGCGTTTTGACGTCGTGTTGTCGAAATGACATATTCCATCTGCGTGGAATTTCGTGGCCAGTCAGTCAGCAGAGAGGCTCAGAGTTGCGTATTTTCAGTAAGGATATAGCTTAATATGCTGAGTCGGCGGAGCTTGGTTCCTCTCTAGGGGCGGCACATGTGGCGTGTGTGTAATTGCATGCCTTCTAGTAAAGCCAGCAGTTTCTCAGCTGGTCAAGGAATTTTCCGCGTTTCGTGGAACCAGAAGGTTCATTACCGTAGTCGCAACAGCCGGTCATTTGCCGCTGTCCTGTGCCAGATGCAACCAGGCCATAGTATCGCATTTTAGGCGCGTTCGCAAAATTGCGAAAAGCGACTATTGGCCTCGCCATGTGTGCCCTTCTGCCCGCGCGCATGGACAACTGGGCTACCGCTGGATGGATTTTCATGAAATTTGGTATTTGAGGATTATTAGAAAATATATGCAGAAAATTAAAGTTTTATTTAAATCTGACAAGAATGACGGGCGTTGTACATGAAGAATTTTTGTATTTCTTGACGGATGCTGGTGGTCACACACGCTGCTTTGTAGAATTTGTTTCTTAAATTTCGCCGCAAACAAAGCCGTGCTTTTCTTAATGGACATAAATACAGTTACTGGTACGCGTGTAATGTGAAACAATGTGACGTTCTGACAGTAAAGAACACCTTGTATTTCGTCACGGAGTGCAACATTTGCAGTGCTGTTCAGCTTTCAGTTGAAGTTAAAACAGTATTGCGCCAGTTCTGTTGAGACGCTAGGACAACACCCTCCAGCTGCACTGTGTGGTTCAGAGATGAGCTGAAAGGAGTAAGATGGCTCGGTTTTCACTTTGTCATAAATGGTGCTGGAATGATGAGCAAATTAGTTCGCTCTGTCTTTATCACTCGCATGTATCCGATATCTTTATTTAATGATTAAGCAATTAGCATGGCTGCACTACCGCAAAATATAAGCACTGTGAATAGTTCTCGGTTGTGACACCATGTAGTCTGGTAGGTTGTTAAAAATTAAAGTGCAATTGTCCCTCAACACCACATAAGATTATGTGGGAGTATTCTGGTGTGGACAAGAAGGACTGCATGGTCAGCCTCACACCCCAGCTGATTTACCGCCAGTAAGTTATCCCCGGTGTCCATTGTGTAGGGGGTTTGGGTGGGCCTCAGACCCGGTCGTGATGGTTTGGAGAAAGATAAGTCTCTTGTCCCTGTCAGGAAACAAACAATATTTTCTGTGTCGCAGCTGCTTCCTTCTTCCCTGAATTTGGAGGGTTGTGTTCTGTCGAAACATTGCTGCCCACATGCCTTAGCACAAAATATAGACCTACCGATTTCCGAACTTTATTTCTACATGCTTAGTCTATTGCTTCTCTAAGGAAGTTCCATTAACGTTCTTTGACTTATTTTTGATATTGAGCGAGTGAGACAGATAGGGTGTCTATACATCACGCGGTTTACGGATTAATCTCGCGTTTGACGTGAACTAGCGTGAGAAAGTCGCCATCTTGTTTTCCTTTTATTATTTCTTATTACCTTAGAATCTTACCATGTGCTCCTGAAAAGAAACCCTCCGTTCTGCGACCACCCCAATTCCACCCCCTCTATAAAAAGAGTTGTATTTCTTTGCACGCAAGTACGATGTAGGGAGAAAGTAAAAAAAAAAGAAAACAAGAATATAATCTATTACCAACATGGTGTCACGAAACTGGGAGCAGAAATTAAGGTAAGAAAGAGGAAATAGCATATAAAAGTTTTATGTCAGATGATGGTGATAAATGGAGCAACTGGAAATTCTTAATTCCATAAAATAAAGCAATTTGTTCCATTGTTTGAAGTGCACCGAGACGGTGACCCCGCTACGGCCGTGTCTTCTGTTCGATACATGACAACATTAAATTACTGCTGTTTCTGACTGTTTATTGCCAATCTGTTATGGCGCATTCCGTGATTGGCCGAGAGCTGTCAGGTTCACACATGGTGTCACACGTGGGTTGAATTACAGGGACTTTCGGGTTACATAAAGCTGGTTGAATTTCTTCATTAGCTGACGGATATCCTTGAATGTGGTTGGTTTAATGTCGTGCCCAGCTGGAATCGCGATACGAAAAATAAAATTCTGATGCAGTTTTAACGGAAATGCACGATGACCCCGAGGTGCACTTTGAGAGAGGCGTTGCAACTGTTCGCCGTGGTCACGCGGCAATTTCTCCGACAACTCCGTTGAGCGTGTAGTCTACATGACAGGAGACTGGCAGTGCGCACTGCGCTGGTTGTGGGGCAGCGTTTGATTGGGATCGCCTGTAACACGTAGCAAAATGACTATGCTTGCTTACTTACGTCTTTGGTGAAATGCGCATGGTATCTGAGCTAATCAAAGCTTCATTCATGTGTTCAGGGACCTCGCAGCTGCATTCTGTCCTTAGCCAGCTCAATCAGCGCACAAACCAATTTTAATGCGAGTTTCCATTGCGCGGATTGTGCATGTTGCAATTTCACGAGTTTTACATTGTTGACATCGACGCTTCTGGGAAACATACTGCCTCAATCTTCAGGGTTGAAGTAATTTAATCAAACTTGACGCCGCTTAGAGTGATGATGTGAGACTCGATTCTATAGACGTAGGTGCGTTAGAAGTAAGGAGGGGGGTATTGCCGATAGTTTTACAGTTCGCAGCCCTACGGAGTGCATGATGTAATGTTTGGCCGTCCTGCACTCCTGTATGAATTACAGGATAACTCAGAATAAATCTCCTGTGGAAAAGCTCAGCAAAGAATTTCCCGGTCTATTGAAGACGTGGAAACAGGTCCAGAGATTCCGCGCCGTTCGTCCCCCCCCCCCCCCCCCCCTTTTTTTTTTTTTTTAGATTATTTTCTTTTTTCTCGCCGCACAAACATCTCAGACACCTGGTCTATT
>Ga0123357_10009214_pt1 | contig 12442 bp, 12 predicted proteins | sample TergutEmb28metaG_FD_89873 | JGI IMG/M metagenome (GOLD analysis project Ga0123357, IMG submission 89873) | Embiratermes neotenicus P4 segment gut microbial communities from Petit-Saut dam, French Guiana - Emb289 P4 | ecosystem: Host-associated > Arthropoda: Insects > Digestive system > Gut ... | reverse complement strand
TTTTATGACAGTATTTGTTTTGTGGAGGGTTTTTGGCCTCCACTCAACTCAGGGTTGGTGACTGTATTGTCACGGCCAGGTCAGTTTTCCGCTGAATACAGACGAAACTGGCTTCTTCACTTGCAAAGAATGCCACAAAGCCTTTGAAATCATACCACTACAGACTACAAGCAAGGAGAACAATTGGAAGACGGAAGAAGCATTGGTGCGAGCAGCTGCAACTCTGTAGACAGAACGGGTCAAAGGGTCCAATCCTGGATGATTATGATAATGATGATGGTGGTAATTCCCTCCCCTCCTTTTTCAACCACGACCAGCAGCAGATATTCTAATCCGTCCACGGTTCTAAAATTGTGAATTACCATAATGTAGTTGCAGAAGACATTCCCTTCATTTGGCAGAAAACTGAAAGGGAATTGACTTAATTTAATGAGTGCAGCTCTTCATTGCCTTTGATTTCATTATTAGTAAAACATTAATATTTAGGTTTTTATAATCACCATCATCTGTAGCCAGTTAGATTTTAAATACGCACATAAATAAATACGCTGGTAGTGGAAATCGAACCAACATAGTTTGTTTCCGAAGGCTACTGCTAGCACGCGTTCAACTGCCTGGGATACATAAAGAAATATGCCGACAGTGGGACTCGAACCAATGTAGTTTATTTCTGAAGGCTACTGCTAGCACGCGTTCAAGTGCCTTGGCTACATAAAGAAATATGCCGACAGTGGGACTCGAACCAATGTAGTTGGTTTCTGAAGGCTACTCCTAGCACGCGTTCAAGTGCATTGGCTACATAAAGAAATATGCTGACAGTGGGACTCGAACCAACGTAGTTTGTTTCCAAAGGCTACTGCTAGCACGCGTTCAACTGCTTGGCTACATAAAGAAATATGCCGACAGTGGGACTCGAACCAACATAGTTTATTTCCGAAGGCTACTGCTAGCACGCATTCAACTGCCTTGGCTACATAAAGAAATATGCTGACAGTGGGACTCGAACCAACGTAGTTTGTTTCCGAAGGCTACTCTTAGCATGTGTTCAAGTGCCTTGGCTACATAAAAAAAATATGCCAACAGTGGGACTCGAACCAACGTAGTTTGTTTCCGAAGGCTACTGCTAGCACTCATTGAACTGCTTGGGCTACATAAAGAAATATGCCGACAGTGGGACTCGAACCAATGTATTTTATTTCTGAAGGCTACTGCTAGCACGCGTTCAACTGCCTTGGCTACATAAAGAAATATGCCGACAGTGGGACTCAAACCAACATAGTTTATTTCCGAAGGCTACTCTTAGCACTTGTTGAACTGCTTGGGCTACGCCTGCTGACAATAAGAACGAAGGGTCCGGTTGACTCATACATCCTTAGCAGCAAAGCTAGCTAGCTAGTCTCACGCCTGGGAAAGTTAATGTATTTTAATTAATGTTTTAATTTGAAATTAAGCAAATGTATTGTTGTTTTCGGTTAATATATACGCGGTGTGATTGATTGTAATGAATGGAAGGCAGAGAAACTCCACGAATGCACAAATATGGGGAAAGTAAAATGACTCAAATTATGATGGTAACTGTACGTTACGTGACTTCCAGTTCGGGACTTGGAAAATTTCAGGCCAATGGATTTTTGTTTGACTGAGTGTACATGCACCATGTGAGGAGAAAAGTGATGATTCAAAAGACAGTTTTTATGAGGAATTAGAGCAGGATTTTTATCATTTTCCCAAGTACCATATGAAAATTCTACTAGGAGATTTTAATGCAAAAGTGGGGAGAAAGAATATTTTCAAACCAACAATTGGGGATGAGAGTCTACATTAGGATAGTAATGATAATGGTGTTCAAAAAGTAAACTTTGCCACATCAAAAAATCTTGTTAAGGGCACAATGTTCCTGCACTGAAACATTCACAAGTATGCCAGGACCGCTCCTGATGGGAAGACTCACATCCAGATTGATCACATATTGATAAATAGGAGATGGTATTCGAGTATACTAGATGTATGAATTTTGACGTTTTTCTGACTGTGCATCTCAGTAATTAACCAACTTTAGGCACAAAAGTTTTGTGCATCAAGTTGGATAATTACTGAGATAAAAAAAAAAATAGATGTATGAAGTCGCAGGGGAGCTGACTGTGATACTGATCATTATCTGGGGGTTCCAAAAGTTAGGGAAATGTTGGCAGTAAGTAAACAAGCAGCACAGATATTTGATGGGGAAAGATTTAATCTCAGGAGGCTAAATGAGCTGGAGGTTAGGAAACAGTAACAGATTGAGATTACAAACAGGTTTGCAGCTTTAGAGAACATTAAAGAGAATATCAAAACTTCAGCTAAAGAGAGTCTAGGACTGCATGAATTGAAGCAGCATAAACCATGGTTTGATGAAGAATGTTTATGTTTTTTGATCAAAGGAAGCAGGCTAAAATGTAGTGGATAAAGGATCCAAGCCAAAGCAATGTAGATAATCTAAACAATGTAAGACATGAAGCTAGCACACATTTCAGGAACAGAAAAGAAGAAATATCTGAAAGCTAAAATTGAGGAACTTGAAGCTAATAGTAAGAAAAAAAAATATTAGGGACTTGTATAAGGGTATGAATGACTTTAAGAAGGGTTACTAGCCTAGAAGTAATATAGTATTGCTGAGAAGGGTGATTTGGTTGCAGATTCCCGCAGTATTTTGGCTAGCTGGAGGAGCCATTTCTCTCAGCTACTCAATATACATGGTGTTAATGATGTTAGGCAGACAGAATTACACACAGCAGAACCACTAGTGCCTGAGCTGAGTGCCTTTGAGGTTGAGTTGGCAATTGAGAAGCTAAAGAGTCACAATCACCAGGTATTGATCAAATCCCAGCAGAACTGATTAAGGCAGGGGGTAGGACAATTCGCTCTGAGATCCATAAACTTATTATTTCTATTTGGAATAAGGAGGAATTGCCTGAGCAGTGGAAGGAGTTGATTGATTATTGTACCTACCCACAACAAGGGCGATAAAACAGACTGTAGTAATTATAGGGGCATATCACTTCTGCCAACTATGTACAAAATTTTATCCAACATCCTGCTGTGAAGGTTAATTCCATATGCAGAGGAAATTATTGGGGATCATCTATGTGGATTTTGACGCAACATGTCAAATTCTTATCATATATTCTGCATTTGTCAAATACTTGGAAAAAAAAAAGTGAATATAATGAAGCAGTGCATCAGCTCTTTACAGACTCCAAGAAAGCTTATGATTCAGTTAGTATAATATTCTCATTGATATTTCTATTGCGTTTGGTATCCCCATGAAACTGTTAAGGCTAATAAAAGTGTGTCTGAATGAAATGCATAGCAGATTCCGGGTAGGCAAGAATTTGTATGACATGTTTCCTATTAGGAATGATTTGAAATAAGGAGATGCTCTATCACCATTGTTGTTCAACTTTGCTTTAGAGTACACCATTACGAGAGTTTCGGTAAACCAGGATGGCTTGAAATTAAATGGTACACATAAGCTTCAAATTTATGCTGATGATGTTAATACGTTGGGAGGAAGCGTACATACTATAAAGGAAAACACAGTAGCTTTATCAGTGGCTAGTAAGGAGACTGGACTAGTAGTAAATGTGGATAAAACTAAGTACATGGTCATGTCTTGAAATCAGTATGCAGGACAAAGTCACAATATAAAGATTGATGATAATTCCTTGGAAAGGGTGGAAGAGTTCAAATATTTGGGAACAACCATAACAAATCAAAATTGTATTCAGAAAGAAATAAAGAGCAGACTGAAGTCAGGGAATGGTTGCTTTTATTCGGTGCAGAATCTTTTGCCTTCCAGTTTGCCATCCGAATATTTAAAGATTCAGATACACAGAACTACAATTTTGCTTGTTGTTTTGTATGGGTGTGAAACTTGGACATTCACATTGAGGGAGTAATGTAGGCTGAGGGTGCTTGAGAATAAGGTGTTGAGGAGAATATTTAGGCCTAAGAGGGACGAGATGACAGAGGAGTGGAGAAAACTACATAGTGATGAGCTTAATGATCTGTACTCCTCACCCAATATTGTTCAGTTGATAAAATCGAGAATGAGATGGGTGGGGCATGTAGCGCATATGGGGAAGGGGAGAGGTATGTACAGGGTTTCGGTTGGGAAACCTGAAGGAAAGAGAACACTTGGGAGACCCAGGCGTAGGTGGGATGAAAATATTAAGATGGATCTTCAGGAAGTGGGATGTGGAGGTGGGGACTGGATCGAGCTGGATCAGGAAAGGGACAGGTGGCGGGCACTTGTGACTGCGGTAATGAACCTTCGGGTTACATAAAATGTGGGGAATTTCTTGACTAGCTAAAAACCTGTTAGTTTCTCAAGAAGGACTCTGCTCCGTGGAGTAAGCAAGCAAGCAAGTTTACACATCAAAAGCAAGGTCAAACAGATGAAGGATCTTGGACCACCCACACACGTGGAAATCACATTCCAGTTCCACACGCACAGTGTTAATGTGGGTAAAAATCTCAGTCCAGACAACAGCACTCCTGTCAGGTTAATGGTTCTGTTCAATTCCTAACACCTTCAGTTCAGAGTGTGGATAAAATATCCCATTCCATGACTCCAAGACCCTTTGAAGTCATACACTCTTCCTTGTTAAGAGCAATCTTAAGAGCTATGTACTTACCATACCAATCGGTCATTGTACAGAAATGCTGTATATTTCACTTGAGCAAATGTTGCTTCTATTAGGTTAACAAAGCACTGGACATGAAGAAAAGTCTGCTTATCAAGAGGAAGAAAGTGGATTCCCTGGAATATGTCTAGGATATCTGAATGATTCATCTTCAGACTCAACAGGTACTGAAACAAAATGATACATAAAGTAAATTAATTTGTGCCATTATTTGTTTTATAATGGCATCCAGTACACATTATACTTTGCACAAAAGGCACCAACATAACCTTAAACAAATAAAAGATATCCTGAATAGAAACAACCTAACCATAGCCAAAGCTGACAAAAATAAAGCAATAGTTGTTATCAACAAGGACTCATTAGAGAAAAAAGTGAAAATGTTTATACATGAGAATCACATTACTTGCCTGAATAAGGACCTAACAGACTCCTTTCAAAAACATACTCAGAAAACCCTTCAAAAATTCCATCCATTAATTGAAAAAGGCAGACACAAGTATCTAATAAATATAAAACCTACAGCACCCAATCTCAATGCATATATAAAAATACACAGGGAAGGTGAATGCATCCGACCTGTGATAAATAATACACAAGCACCATCATATATGCTTGCTAAATTCTTTAACAAAAAACTACTAAGTTTAATAGATCTACCAAACACATACACAACAAAAAAACTCATATGAAGTGACACAAGACCTGCATAATATCCAAATCAATGAACACCACAGGATGATCACACTGGACATAAAGGATTTATGTGTTAACCTACCTACCAAAAAACATCCCATGTAGTACTGAATTTTGGCTTAACAGATACAATCATGATCCTGTAACCACAGAGTACGTTCTGTACCTTTTCAAGATAATCTTAAAACAAAACTATTTCCAATACAATAACCAGTCCTACCAGCCCAATAACAGCATTGCAATTGGTTTGCCCATATCTGGCACACTAGCAGAAATATACTTGCAATATTTGGAAGAAATATTTGTAAAACACTGTTTGGAGAACAAAGAAATTACGTACTACAAAAGATATGTGGACAACTTACTAATTATTTTTGATCAAAACAAAATAAGTTAAGACACAATCTACAGCATGATCAACAATACTGACAAACACCTGGAGTTCAAAATCTCCCAAGAGGAAAACAATGCCATAAGGTACCTTGATCTCTCTGTCAATAGAACTGCCAATAATGTAGAGCAAAACATCTATAGAAAACCTACATACATAGATATTACAATACATTTTACCTCCAACCATCCATTTCATCAAAAACTAGCAGCCTGCATCTTTTATATCAACAGAATGACTACAATGACCATCATGGAGCAAGAAAAAAAACGGGAATGGAACAAGATAATCATAATGGCCCAAAACAATGGTCTCCCTGAACATATAATCCACGGATCGAGAAAGAAACTAACAACTAAAATAGATCGAACAAAACGGACACAGGCCACCTAACAACAAAGCAAAAAATGGGTCACCTTTACATACTACAGCCCTTTGGTGCATAAGATCATCAGTCTATTCAAATGAACTAACTTGATGATAGCCTTCTGCCCTACCAACACAATACTATAACAACTTCCACAAAAACCTAATAATAGCAATCAAGTGGAACATATCAGCTCAAATGTAACACATGCAATAAGACTTACATAGTGCAGTCGGATAGGTTGATAACCGTAAGACATAAGGAACATCTTTGTTACCTAAGAAACAATAATCCCACTTCAGCATACACCATGCACATTTTAGACAATAGGCATGAATTCGGCTCAGCGGAAGAAACTTTGAAACTATTAAAACCCTGTAGAAAAGGCACGAAAATGAAATGCTGGGAAGCCTTGTTCATGCACATACATCACAAACAAAACATCTTGATTTCCGAACAGCAGGTTACTGACACCAATCTGCTCTTCAACCTAGCCCACATATCACTTTACCTACATGGCACTCTGTAGGCAGTGCCTTCATATACAGTGAACTACACACACGCACCACAGGGTAAGGCCTATATTATATTTCTGTTAAATTGGTTTTCTTTACAATTCGTGATGTTTTAGCTGTTATTTTGATTGGAGAGACTGCCCCTATTTTATTTAATTACAGCACAATATACTACCATAACACCGACTACATCCATGTCAACAGACACAACAGAACCAGTCTTGTAATTTTAGCCAAGTACTGTATAAAGCTCCCTGATGATCTGAAACATGTTGGAGCATTTTTAAATATTTTATAATTTTAATTATATCTACAAATTATATATTTATGCATTTGTTGGATAATAAAATGTTTAATTGTTCATTACTTTGTTTACAAGGGTCCGCCACCTGCCCTGTTCTCGGCCAGATCAATGCAGTCCATGCCCCTCCATCCCATGTCCCGAAGATCCATTTTAATATTATCCTCCCATCTACTCCTTGGTCTTACAAGTGGTCTCTTTCCCTCAGGTTTCCCCACCAAAACCCTGTATGCACCTATTCTCTTCCCAATACATGATACATGCTCTACCCATCTCATTCTTCATGGTTTGAGCACCCAAATAATATTTGGTGAGGAGTACAAATAATTAAGCTCCTCATTGTATAGTTTTCTTCACTCCCATTACCACATCCCATTTAGGCCCACATATTCTCAAAATCCCTTAGTCTACATTCCCCTATCAATGTGAGTGATCAAGTTTCATACCCATACAAAACAACAGGCAAACTTTTAGTTGTGTGTATCATAATCTCTGTTTTTTTGGATAGTGAACTGGAAGATAAAAGACTCTGCACTGAATGATAGCAAGCATTCTCCGACTTCAATCTGCCCTTAATTACCTCCTGAATAGAATTTTAATTTATAAGGGTTGTTCCCAAATATTTTAACTCTTCCACCCTTTCAAAAGAACCATTATCCATCTTTATCTTGTGACTTCATCCTGCAATCTGATCTCAAGTTTTATCAGCATTTACTTCTGTCCCATCTCCTTACTGGATCTACTAAAGCTTCTGTTTTCTTCTTCATAGTACATACGCTTCCAACATATTAACATCATCAGCATAAACCAAAAGCTAATGTATACCATTTAATTTCAAGCCATCCTGTTTACCTGAACCCTCCCCATGGCATACATTATAAGGTAAGGTTGAAAAGTAAAGATAATAAAGCATCTCTTGTTTCAAATCATTCTTGCTAGGAAAAATATCAGATAAATGTTTGCCTATGCAGACTCTGCTATAGGTTTCATTCAGACACATTTTCATTAGCCTAACCAGTTTCATCGGGATACCAAACTCAATGAGAATATTATACAAGACCTCCCTCCTAACTAAATTATAGGTTTTCTTTAAGTCTATAAATAGCTGAAGCATTGCTTCATTGTATTCCCATTTTTTCTCAAGTATTTGACAAATGAAGCATATGTACGTGTCAAAATCCACCCTGATGATCCCCAATAATTTCCTCTACATATGCATTTAACCTTGACACACGGATGTTGGACAAAATTTTATATGTAGCTGACAAAAGCAATATGCCTCTATCATTACTACAGTTTCTTTTATCACCCTTCTTATAAATAAGCGTGAAGATTGACTCATTCCACTCCTCATGTAATTCCTCCTTATTCCAAACAGAATAAACAATTTAATTAGCACACCAACCAACGCACATATATAAAATTTCACATTAAAACACTTAAAATCGCTCCAACATGTTTCGATCCTAAGATCATCTTCAGGGAGCTACACCGTTCCTTGCTAAAGTCATATTTTTAAAAACACTCACTGGTAAATTCACCAGTGAGTGTTTTTAAAAATGTGACTTTAGCAAGGAGCGGTGTAGCTCCCTGAAGATGATCTTAGGATCGAAACATGTTGGAGCGATGCTAAGTGTTTTAATGTGAAATTTTATATATGTGCATGGGTTGGTGTGTTAATTAAATGACTCTACGAAATGCACGGTGCAACGATGATAGAACAAACAAGTTTATGGAACTCAGAGAAAGTTCTTCTACACCTTGCTTTAAGCAATTCTGCTGGTATTTGATCAATACCTGGTGATTTGTGTCTTTTTAGCTATTCAATAGCCAACTCAACCTCAAAGGCACTGGGATCAGGCACTACTGGCTCTGCTGTATGTATTTCTGTCTGCCTAACATCATTATCCCCACGTACATTCAACAGCTGAGAGAAACAGTTCCTCCACCTAGCCATCTGTAATCAAATCACCCTTCTCATCCTTTATTATATTAATCCTATAATTTGGAAGAAGTCATTGATGCCCCTATGCAAGTCTGATATTTTCTATCTTCCTATTAGTTTCAAGTTCATAAATTTTAGCTTACAGATATTCCTTATTTTTGTTCCTGAAATGTCTACCAGCTTCACATCTTACACCAATGCGATTATCTATATCACTTTGTTTTGGATCCTTTAACCAACGCATTTTACCCTGCTTCTTTTGATCTAAAGATTCTTAACAACCTTCATCAAACCATGGTTTATACTGCTTCAATTAGTACAAACCCAGACTCTCTGTAGTTGAGATTTTGATATTCTGTTTAATGTTTTCCCAAACCCTATTTATGTCCTCACTACCATTTAAGTTTTAAAACTGCAAACCTGTCTGAGATCTTAATCTGATACTATTTCCTAACCTCCAGGTCATTTAGCTTCCTGAGGTTAAATCTTTCCACATCAAACTTCTGTGCTGCTCGTTTACTTATTGCCAATGTTTCCCTAACTTTTACAATCACCAGACAGTGATCATATCACAGTCAGTTCCCCTGAAAGATTGTACATCGAGTATACTCATATACCATCTCCTATCTATCAATATGTGATCAATCTGGTTTTGAGTATTCCTATCAGAAGAGGTCCAGGTATATTTATGAATGTTTCGGTGCGGAAACACCATGCTTTACACAACCAACTTTTTTGACGTAGCGAAGTTGACTATTCTAACACCATTATAATTACTATCCTGATGTAGACCCTCATTCCCAATTGTCGGTTTGAAAATACCCTCCCTCCCCAATTTTACATTAAAATCTCCTAACAGATTTTTCATATGATACTTAGGAAAATGATTGAGAACCTGCTCTAACTCCTCACAAACACTGTCTGTTGAATCATCACTTTTCTTCTCACTTGGTGCATGCACATTCAAAACAAAGATATTACACCAGCGACCTCTCAGAACTATATAGGTCTTATCACTAACAAACACTACTCTCTTAACTGCTGATACTATTCTGTGGTGTACAAAAATTCCTATTCCCAATTAATGATTTTAGTTTCCTTTCCATTAAAAAAAATATATAATCCCCTGCTCTTACTGTACCCCCTCTGTCCCACCTAATCTCCTGTACACACACTAAATCTAATTTCTATCTTGTTAATTCTCTGACCGCTGTTGAAAGGGACCCTGACCTATTCAGGCTCCTTACATTCCAAGTACCAAATCTCATATCCCTTTTCCATTGCTTAGGTTGTACCAAAGGATCAGTCCAGCAAGCCCAAGGCAATTGTAACCATTTCATAACAAGGCCAGCTTTTACAGTGAGAAATTATTAGCATCTTGCCCCACCACCAAGCTGGTGGACCAGACCTTGTCGCCTGTCTGTGACTGCTTATTCAATATAATCACAGCTGCCTTCCAGGTTTTCATGCATCTCGGAATCTTCACGGCGTAATGCACAGGGAAATGTACGTGATATTGCGTCTAGGGACTATGATTCTGAGTGCAACAACTTTAGCTGTGCTATTGGTAATTGGTGGAGTGGAAACAAATCCTGGACCTGGTGTAGAAAGTGAGAAAATTATGCACGTGTTATGCAGTCGGTCCAACAGAATTCTGAAATCAGGGATTCAATGTGACACATGTGGACATTGGTTCCATAATAGCTGTGGCAATGTGAAAGCTCACGTGGCAGAGAGTGGAAAATGGGTTAGTGATAAGTGTAGATCAGAGAGACTCAGACAGCTAGAAGAAAAACTACAGGACACTTTACAATAAATTAATGCTCTAACAAGGAAAAAACAAGACACTGGAGGAACAGCTACGACTAGCGACAGCTGGAAGGGAAGATAGCAGGCGTGAAAAGGTGCAGGAACATCCTAAAGGTGGTGAAGGCTTAGTGTTGGGAGAGACTATCATATGCAATGTGTGAACTCTATGTTCATACATGAAGGTTGAGTGCTTTCCGGGCATTAGAACAGAGCAGCTACAAAGAGTTATCGTGAAAAGTACCTAGGGAGCCCAGACACAGTCATTATCCACGTAGGTACAAATGACTTAAGAAGAACTGGAAACCTCAGTTATGTAATGGTAGATGTATACAACCCAATGAATATAGCAAAGACTAAGTTCTCAACATCCAGGGTAGTCTTTAACTGGTGTGTTGCGGAGGAGAGACATGTCATGGCGGCGCATTGGAGCAGCAAACGACAGATTAGAGTGGGAAGTGAATACATTAGGAGTGACTTTTGTAGACCCTAATAGTTGGGTGGACTGGGACTTCAGCAGAGATGGCCTTCACATAAACCGAAGGGGAGCGAGAAAACTGGGCCAACTGTACTCGAGTGTATGTGGTATCAGCGGTGAAAGACAGAAGATGAGGAGTGAATGACCATGAATGGCAGTACGGAACCCCAGCAATGGGATATCAGGGGAGACGGGGACGACATCAACACAGGCACACATGACAGCGGGCTGGAAAATTTCTGAGAGTGACGAGCCAACAACAAAACTGGAGAGGAGGGAGACTGAAGATAAAGCAGAGGAGGAATGTGTAGTGGTGACAATGAGGCACATATCTGAGGGTAAACCGCTGGTTTTGCTGCAGGTAAACTGTAGGAGTATTTGCAATAATACTCCCCTGCAAACCAATTATTTTTAAAAAGAGGGTAAGGAAGGTGATAACAGAGGTCAGTTAAAGGAAGATATAGCGTGTTGGAAATCATCTAGAAGTGTAGAGAAGTGAAGAAAAGTGAAGTGAAAACAAGTGTACTGAAATGAATTCAAGTGTAGTGAAATGAAATAAAGTGAAGTGAAGTGAAGTGAAGTGACATGCAGTGTAGGGAAGGGGGGGAATCTAGGCTTTAAGGGAAAAGTTTATATGAGTAGTAAAGTGGTGAGAAGTGAAGGATTGGGGTGATAGCGTGAGTGCTATATGTGTGGAAAAAATACTAGAAACTATACACAGTACTACCTTGGTGTTGTTTACCTTTTGTATATGTATTATTTTAAGTTGTCTTGTGTGAATTGTTGTTTAGTTGTCTTGTGTGTATTGTTGTAGTTGTCTTGTGTGTATTGTTGTCATCTAATGTGTTCGTGTGTACTTGTTGTGCTATGTGTGTACTGCCGTTTTTGCTTCAGGTGCCGGACGGTGGCTAGAAGTCAGTATTCGGAAGGTCCTCTCACCAGCCACCTTGACACGGGTTTTTTTTGGTTTCCCTGTGTCTATAAACAAATGCCGAGATGGTTCCCGAAATTCCAAGTTGTCACTATATGCTTCTCATGTAGCCCTCCTGACTTAAATTTATTAGTAACCAGCTTCATGTTTTGTACACATGTAAAATAACCACTGCCACCAGGGGACAAACCAATTGCAGTTAATGATTATTATTATTATCATCATCATCATCATCATCAATAATAGCTGAAACTGGAACAGGCCCTGATAATGGAAAGCTTAACAGGAAAAAGAGGAAGATTTTTCAAAAATATAGAGTGACAAATG
>Ga0123357_10009211_pt1 | contig 12443 bp, 8 predicted proteins | sample TergutEmb28metaG_FD_89873 | JGI IMG/M metagenome (GOLD analysis project Ga0123357, IMG submission 89873) | Embiratermes neotenicus P4 segment gut microbial communities from Petit-Saut dam, French Guiana - Emb289 P4 | ecosystem: Host-associated > Arthropoda: Insects > Digestive system > Gut ... | reverse complement strand
ATCATCAGGAGCCTGCAACTTTTCTATTGTATCACCACATTGGTTGTGTGTTCTTGTTTCGATGTGTGTTGGAGTTTCGGTGTGGCTGGTTGGGGTGGTATCCATGTAGCAGGCTGAAGCCTGCAACACGGATACCACTCCAACCCAATCACACCGAAACTCCAACACACATCAAACCAAGAACAATACGATCAATGTGGTAATTCAACAGAATAGTCGCAAGCTCCTGACGATGGATATATTAATGTCCGAAACATGTTGAGCACATAAGAAGTGAAATAAAATAACAAATGACATCAAGTTGGTCTTTTATTCTTCAACTAAAACACTGATCTGTTTATAGTATATTGTTAGTGCTGTCTCACTAATTCCGCATCACTCTGCAGTTTCTCTTTCATAGTTTTTAAGTGACACCCTCGTTGTGCAAGTCAGTCTATATATTTATTAAATATACTCATGCAGCAACACCGTTAATAATTTACAATGGTAAATAGTTTCGCTCCTCTGTTCAGGCCATCATCAGACCATGCAGTATTTTGAATTAAAGAAAAACCATACAATCATATTTAATGGAAAGTGGGAACATGTGGTGGTGTTGCATGTTGGTATATTTAATAAATATAGTTTCTCTTTCATCTACAGGTCATCTGCTAATATCTGGACATTCTGCCAGCAGTATGTTCTTGCCCTTCCTACAAATGTACATGTTCTTGAAGATGCTGTCTGGCCAGATCAGTTACTTACACACACACACACTCATGCACTCATGTTCATGCTTGTGCACACACACCTGTGATTACATGTCTTCTCACTGGTGGGGCTTGAGATGTCTCTTGTTGTGAGCTCTTCCAAACGAGTTAAAATGTATCACTGAGTGGTTGGGAAGCCACCCAAGATTACTTTGTTCGAGGCCTATGAGTGGAGGGAAATGTTGAATGTAAGCTCAACTGTACAAAATTAATTGGAAAGAAGATTTTCATATAATTTTAAAGTTTAAGCAACATTAACATTACAGAGACACCTTGCCCCTGCTTATTTCCATAAATTTGCAGCAATTTATGAATTTCAAAAGTTTCCACTATTTGCACTAAAAATTCAGAACCAGGTTTTCTAGTCTAAGGTTCATGACAAAGGAACAAAACAGTGCTTCAGTAAAACACTTAACTGCCCCTGCAAAGAAATTAAGTCCAAATGATAAAATTACAAAATACCTAGGTCTCTTACAGTCACATGTTTAAACATGTACTACTTTCTTGTTTTTAAGCTTTCACCGTGTTCTAAATATAATTTATTCCTTTTTGGGTAATTCCCAAGCGTCTGAGTTCTAATTGCAATTAGAACTCAGACGCCGGGGAATTACCCAAAAAGGAACAAATTACATGTACTACTTTACCAGTCCTGCTAGCTGTCGTGACAGAGCAGTCAGTCTGTTCACTTTATTATAAATGTTTGTATATTTACATAATTTATCAGATAAAGTATCTAGTTACGGAAGTGCACGTCATATAAAGTAAACTGAACGCATTGTATAGTGCCTTCAGACAAGTGTGTGAGGATTGTTGGCTTGTTACATTAAGTGACAGCCACTTACGCAAATACAGTTCAGGGAACTATATGCAGTATAAAATATGTACCTTCATGATTTCTGTGGACATTGTCTGAAGATTTTTTAAGCCAGACATATATTTGAATGAGATATTTTCAGACAGCCATTTAGCCATTCAAATTAAGTTCCTGCCTTAGTTGGTTAGCCAACTCACAGTACGCATACCATTACATGGTTTTAGTACAAAGTTACAGGATAACCATAGTGTAAACCTGTTAATATGGTTGGTGCATTTGCATAGATGGATGAATAAATGGGGTTAAAGACATAATGTGTTGATTCTTCCATTGAGGTAGGTTGTCTTCTGAGAGCCTTTCTGTTCTTGACTACCCTCTTGTCAGCATTCCTCTTGTATATGGACCCAGTTTTTCTCAACTTTATTTTGTCTGCTTTCCCTCATTTCATCCCTCTTCATACATATCATCTGTCCATCATCTTGGCAGTTAAAGGTGTTGCTATATAAGATGTTAGAATTGTGAATGATATAGTTACCTAACATCCTTGGTAGCAGTTAAGGAGAAAGAGAAAATAGGCCATGAGAATTTTTTGGTGGGGTTCAAAGTGTCTTGTGACACAGATGTAATTTGGACACACCCCTTAAATTTGTGATTGAACATATCTGAATGAAAACAGGACAGTCTTGATTGCCTTGCTAATGATGTCCCATATGTGTTGTGGATGGGCTGATGTGTGAACACACTGTTTTCTGTTTTCTCCCCTCATGCGGTGCAGCTTTACATGCAAGAACTCAATAAGCAAAGGGAGATGCTCTACACTGTGGAATTGGTATGTCACGCACTGTCACTTATTCACTCTTCACTTCACTCTTTGTACACTGATGTTGACCACAACATGACTCCATATTTGTGTTGTATCGACTGTTGTGATGTGTGTCTAGTGATGCAAGTGTTCTTTGGAGGGTAGCTTTTCAGTGTTTATTTTTTTAATCAAATCCATCCTGTTGTGCTGCAATGTATTACTATTGGCATATATATTACCGTCCAACACAACATACTTTTCAAAATATCATCAATTAATGCTACATATTTCAGTTCTTAAAGTTCAAAATATGTAGTATTGAGTGATGATGTTATTAAGTGTCTTGTGTATGTGATGGTATAAATATGCCAGGATTAATATTTTTCAGTGCTTGTTTTCTTTGTCTCACATTTAAAATGGCTAAATGTAATTTCCAAACTCAAGTCACCATACTGATTTCAGATGTCATGGAAACACTCTTACAGTAATGGTGAAGTTAATAGTATATCTGAACACAATGTTGTCTTGACATATAGGGGAAAGGAATGCAGCATAACTCCTGCAGCGAATGGGTAGATTCGCTTCCTGGCTGTATTTATCCTCAGGAAAGACATTTCTGGTGTTTGTTAAATAGAAGGGTGCATAAACATAAAGTTGGCCCTGTGCATTATATAAAGGTATAGAGGAAGATGAAGGTATAACTTGATTCTTACTTTAACCCAGGTATTAGTTGGAGGTGAATGACCAGTTTTATGCCCAGGCACATCTACCTCCAAAGGAAAGAGCCTTCGGTACTCATTAAATAGAAAACTAGGTGGATATCATTGCCAGTCTGGGCACTTTGATGAAAAGAATAATTTCTTTCTCATGCTGGGAATGATACTATGATTTCTCACTTGCCCATCCTGTGCTATAGTCACTATACCAACTACGGTACCCTAGTTCATTGGAGGCCAGGTGGGCAACAGAATCTCTGGATAAGTTGGGGAAGAGGAATGTTTATAATTCTGGGGCTGCAACCATGGCTAACCAACTGCATAGCCAGTCTTTAATGTCTTAACACAAACAGTTTTAATGGGAGAATATTTAGCGTCATATTGACCCTCCTATGGAATGTTGGCACTTTGTAAAAGGAGACTGTGTTGCCAACGTTGTGAAGGTACAGGGTGTCTTCATTTTCATTGTTGAAGTGCATACAATGACGATGTGAGCACATAAAGACTCGGATCCATGGGTTGGTGGGAGGGGGAGCTAGGGCTTGATGTGAGCCATTAAGACTGATGCATGGAAATTTTGAGAAAATTGCCCATTGAGGGCCACTGCATATTGCTGCCACTCAGTTTCTGTACATTTTCTTTGCTTTATCCATTGGACTTTAACTGGTCTGATCTTACATTATGATTTTTGCCACCAAACTCCCATTTTTGTGTGTGTCTCAAATGTATTTATTTTGTTGTTTCTGCAAGAATGTTTACCTACACTTATAAATCATCTGGAACAAGATGAAGAAATGGTTACGGAATTTTATAATTTAAAGTATCATTATTTTGTGTCTATCAGATATGATCGTGATGAATGACATGAAATGTATTAGTAGGTAGTTTTAATGCATGTGCTATAACAACGATTGTTCAGAATTTTGTGAGGTACTGAAACTGACGTGGGAGCTGAGGTAGCATACTGTATATAGTGAATGCACTGTGAACTGACGAGCAAGGAATCATGATTCATTTCTCAGCAGAGGGAAGAATTTTGGGCCCACCTAGCCATCTGTTTAATGGGTGCTAGTGCTACAGCAGCTTTGGTGTGAACCTGACTGCTCACCCCATCTTATTCCGAAGTTAAGAATGATTGGAGTTAGACCTTCACTCCCCCCTCCCCCACATGGTCTACAGGAAAAAAGCCATTACTGACAACTGACATACACAGCTAGGATACTCACATCATATTACTATTGTTATTTCAGTCAGCAGTTGATGGTTTAGCAATAAAGAAAGCAGAAACATGACAATGTGTATTAGATTATCTGCCTATTTGAAGACTGTATATTAGTCTTCTAGATTTATAATAAAGGAAAAGAAGGTTGTTTTATTTTCACATTAGGTACTGAAGTTATGATTCTTTTGTTGTGGTCAGCATCCCTGTACTTTCTGAAATTAAAATGAAATGTAAATGTTGCACAGGTCACTCCAAATAGCAAATTAAATTGAATAATTTTTTTATGTGTATATTATCTTATGTTACTGTGAAGGATGTGCTAGTCTGTCTCCACATGACATCACCAGTATACACTACACATTCATATTTCGTCAGCATGTTCACAGTTCAGTTTCTTGTTGTACAATTGCAGTTTCATATGTGTGTGTGTGTGTGTGTGTGTGTGTGTATGCAAGAGTATTGTATTTATAGCCTTCATAGCTTTTATTGTGGTTCTTAGGTTGGGCCTCTGTACTCTGGTAATTAGATACTTTTACTAGAGTCATATTTTTGAAAGAGAAATTCTGTGAAATGTTTGTCTGCTTTCTTACATGAATTCTGTATAACTTGAGGTTTTTGTGGTATCATATTCTCTATTTATGGTCCGGGTGTGTGACACCATGTCTTGTAAGTGGGTACCAGAATTTCAGAGGAACATGCTGCCTTGTGTCTTCTAGCATGAAGATGGATGTAGGATATTCTTCTGAAACATTATATGCACTGATTACATGTCATTACAACCCAGGAGATCACAATGTGAATAAATTTTCCTACAAATGTTGTACCCACCCTCACGTGTTGGTGAGTACAGGCTGTAAAGAGACAGTTACATAGTGTACGAGTATGATTACCTACTTTTATATTTAGTTTAGAGGTGGACAGTCACACCGTTTGCTGTTAAAGAAACCAGTTTGTTCAAGTAGGAGCAGTATTTTGTGACCAAAGTTGGTAGAATTTGCATTAAGTATAAAATCCATTGCCTTGCCAAATTTATACATATTCTGTGCCCTGCTAAATTTATACATATTCTGTCCCAGAACTCCATGAAATTAACTACAAATTGCTATAATGTGCATGCTGTAGCTTTATACTGTTTTATTGAAATAAAAACTTTTTGATCTTGTAGGTTATGAAACTGTTAATTGGGTTATTCAGTACACACAAAGACTGTGGACAAGTTTTAAGTCAGTATATTAAACCTTGATGAATGCTATAAAATATTATTTGACAGAGGTGAGAGTCTTCTTTTAAATAGTATGTGTGAAAACACACACACACACACACACGTACATTTTCTTTGACATCGGATTTCATTACTACAAATTAAGTGCTTTTATTACAGTAGTGTATATAAGGTAGCTGTGTGTATAGACTTGCTTGTGTATGTAATCTGTATCATTTTTCTATTATGGTGAAAGCAGAAACTTTGGAGTGATCTTGCATTATGTTTATATGTTATGCAGTGCTTTCTTTGTTGTCAGCAGCTAAGTGGTTGGTACTTTGCTTTTAACTGTTTGTAAATATTATTTTTGGCATCTTTCTATAATTTTTATCTGCTGGTGTAGTTTCCTTTTCAAAGTCAGTTGTTGGTTTTCTTGCTAAATTAATTCCATATTGAAGTGTTAAAACTTTACAAGTACTATGAAATTATTCTTTTTATTCTTCAAGCAAAGATGAAAGTGTCTTTTTAGTGACTTTCAAAAGATTGTCATATTTTTTATCAATGCACATTATTACATCTGCCACTTCCATGTGGAACTTAAACTCATGTTATTTCAAACCTTAAGTTTTCATTGTGTGCATATTCATTGCAGAATCTCATGGAAGTAGCACGATTATGAAATGTTAAAAACTTACTTTTATTTCAAAAGAACCATGATATCGCATAAGATTGCCCACTAATATCCATGGTACTTTGTTTTAGTTTTGTGTTACAAAATATTTACAGGTTCAGTGATAAAAGAATTAAGAATCTCTTATAAAGTTATATTTTCATTCCTTTTTGTTAATAATGTTCTACTTATTCAGTCTACATTAGGTACAATATTTTTTTTTTTTCTTTCTTTGCTCTATAAATGTGATCCCCCCCCACCAGAAATACCAGGTGGATATACAAAAGTGAAAATTGATGGCTGGATGGGTAGCATTTTATATGCAGATGAAGGTAAAGTGTTTAAAAAATGTGGAATATTGATTGTTAAGTAATAGAAGAGCATGTCCTGGCAAGGACCTATGTTGATTGCTGTAAACATCTCAATTATAAGCAGTCACAAGTACATTGAGAGAAAAATGACAGTTGTTTGTCTGATGTATTTTAAAACAAATGCAGTTCCATAAGAGTAGTTACATTTTAATGACTATTCATAAAGGGAAAAATAATTAGTAGTACTAAACAGAAGGAACTAGACAGTAACTGTTGTAGTTTTAGCTTGATTAGAAAAGAAGCTGAACTGCATTCCCCTGAAATATCAACAATTTTGACCAGCTCTTGTCACCAGTATTCAAAAACAAACAATATGTTTCGGAAGCTAGGAGCTTCTAACTTCAGGTGAAACCAGTCCATTGTCTTCAGTCTCAAAATTCCACTTTTATTGTTTACATGGACAGTAACTCAAATTTTGTGTTCTGTACACGAATGGAAAGTGCTATGGTGAGGTAATGACTTGTGCTTTGTCTTCAGAATTAATGAAATAATACTGATAAGTTTTGGTATTGGGAATTGACATTAAAAGAAGTCAGGGAAATTAATTTGGGCCCTATTGCTTCAATATGACATTGTTTTACGTGGAACTGAAATCATACTTAGTAGTGTTCTGAAAACATTTGATTAAAGAAATTATAAATGAACTGAAATGTATACTGCCATCATTTATCTGACTCCAGTCAATAGTCATTTTCTATTATGCTGCTTATGGTGCAACACAAAATAAAGTAATTGCTTCTTTAACAAACTGCTATTAGCATGGTTGCAAGGTCCCAGTGTAACATCCACATGCACTGTACAGATTCCACTGAAGCAATTCATGTTTGTTTGTAATACATACACCAAATTTATGCAAAAAATGTCAAAAATTGAGATGCAGTTACTTGGTACATCATTTACACACAGAAGACTATTTACTTGTAAGCAGAAAGGTTTCAAGTAACAGAGTGAATTGTATGAACCATGGCAACACACAAATTATATTTTCTGAAGAAAGACTGGACAAAATTGGTGCTAGATTGGCAGTATGTCCAAAGAAATGTTTGTGTGACTACCATGAAGTGCAACAAAACTGCTGCATTTGCACCAATACAAGAAAACTATGGTTCATATATCCTACAATACAGTTTGTGAAGTAAGACTGAATTTTATGAACTGGTACATTCACAAGTTGTGTGCTGGAGAATACATACCCTTGCTCACTGGGTTTAGCAATGAAGCTTGCTTCCATTTTTGTTGATGCATCAAATCTCAGAGTCAGAGACTAGTGCAGAAAATCCCATGTTAATCTACAGAGTGCCATTATATGATAAGGATAATGTTTTGGGGTGCTGTGAGTGCAGCTATGATTATTGGGCTCATTTTGTATGGAGACTTTAAATTTGTAGTGATGTGTAACACACATGGGATGCTGTTTATTGAATACCCATCTGCTTTTAGAGAATCTGTGCTCTTTTGTTTTAGCAAGTCATATGACAGCTCAGATCACAAAAAGTTTGGGGTGCTATTTACAGAGAGATTTTGGTGACAGAGTAATAAGCTGGGTGATTATGGCCTCCTTTTTTGACACATATGAACCATATAACCACTATCTTTGTGGACATGTTGAAAAATAATGTGTATGTTCATAATCCTTACAGTGAAGAGAGTCTGATAGCTAACATTTGGAATGTAATGTATGAAATTTCACCATCACAACTTTGGCATGTAACTAACAATGTCTGTGAGTCAATGAAAACTGTTTACAGCACCGCCTTTAAATATGATGAATACAGAACCTAATATTAACTTCAGTGTATTAAATTAAAACATGTCGACCCAGACTCAGAGGAAATTGGAAGAGTGATATTTGCTATCCTGCCTGCCATCAAGTGAAATGACTGCATAGAGTCAGATGAAATAATGTCCTTGTAGAGCTTACCGGACATGTTAAGAGTAATACCAATAAACAGTCTGTTGGGGATCTACTAGCTAGGAATTTTAATTCATTCATTGTAAAATTATGTATTGTATTGTAGATTTGAACATGGGTACAAGGTAGAGTACATGTTTTTCATAAGAAAACAGTTGAAGATGTTTCCCAGTGGCTGTACTTGGTCAGGATCACTAAGGGTGTGGTGTAAACACACATATTTAAGGAAGACTAATGGGAACTAAATGTCTCAAACCATGAAGAAGTTTATAATTCTGCAGCACTAAAGTTTCCACAGTTTTAGAATTGTGTTTTTGGATGGGCTATATGTGTTGTGTGTAGAGGTGGTTGAATACATTGTTGTGCATAGGAACGTGAACGTAGAAGGCAACATATGGTGCTTGTGAAGGCACTGGAAGCACGTAAACGCCTGGAGGAACGAGAACGTAAACGCCAGGAGGTGAGAGCTGAAAAGATGGCTAGTAAAGAGCGTAGGATGGAACAGCGCCGCATTGAACTGGAACTGGTCAGAGAGCTAAGGAAGCCAGTTGAGGATATGGAGATTTCGGGTGAGAAAAAATTTACCTGTGTCTTAAATGCACATTTGTTATTGTAGCTCTGTAAGTACAATGGAGTATAATATTCTTTGATCAGATAGTTCCAAACATAAGTTCCCCTTGTTTTGTGCTCCTTGAATATGTAGTTACTTATGAATGAAATGTTTCAGTTTCTGGCTGACTGTATATTCCTAATTACCAAATTACTGAAGGTGTAATGGTATATATCATAGGTCTTTAATATATAGCAATTTGCTTGCATGCATATTTGATTAATGTGCATGTTATATGATTTTGTGCTGCTGGCTGTATGAAGCCTGTTAACACATAGTAACATGTGGCAATGAGGAACTTGCTTGCAGGTCTGTTGGCACTGTTACATTTGTATGATATTATGTAGTGTGGTTGAACTAGCTAGATTTTCAGTTAAATACTGGAAAAATATTTCAACATGAAGACACGCCATTTTGTAGGGACATTTCATCAGTTGTGTTTCACAACATTATGTATGTAGTTTGTGACTGTGTTATGAGTAGGCCAACAAAAGCTGTAGAGGTTGATCATTAATATCATCATTACCTGGTTTTGTGACAGATTATGCCATGAAGTGTAGTTCCAGTTGACTGTGGTTGTTACATCTGTCAGACTAAATTGATTGAGGTAGGAGTGTTAAGTTTCCAGATCAGTTGTTAACATTTTGCTATCTGCATTTTGTGTACCCATGTGCACAGTGTGGTTGATGTTTGGTAATGGTTAATCACCCATATAGATCCAAAGGGGATAATTAAGTGGGATTTGTAATGTGACAAATTCCACAGATTCTAAAGAGTAAGAGGCACTTGGCATGTGATGATGTTTTGTTAAAATTTGGTTTTGCCTTATCAAAGCTGCGTAGAAGAATTATAAGGACAGGTTTCTCATGTTGCTACACCATGCACTGTAATGTGCTGGCTCCGATATTTCAGAGGACATTAGACAAGCACATTACACTACATGGTGTAAGAACCCAAAAGACCCTCATATGAATAACATCTGCTGTGAAAACTTGAAAACTTGTAACTACAGGGTTGCTTTGTGGAAGGTTAGTGGCACCACACACACTCTCAGTCAATATGAAACTGGCTAAGGGCAGTCCTGTAGACTGTAATCCTAGGTCAGAACCAGACCACACTGTTGTAATAAGTAATATTGTGACAGTGACGTTTACACAATTTAGGCAAATTAATTCTGGAACTGGTGATTCTCAGCAGGAGGCTTTGCAGTGAGGTGAAAAAGGGTATACATCTGTAACCACTGAAGGGAGTACACAAGTGGGAGCAGTGGCTGGTGAGGTAAAGTGAGGAGGAATGGGTCCTTGCAGTCTTGTCTAATAATTAGCACTAATTCACCACTTTCGTCACGTAGTGGTCTCTTTGTGCATAAAACAATTACAAAGTAACAAAATAACCATGAACAGACTGCAGTATCCACTTTAGCACATACATCAAATGATTTTATGCTATGTTCTTGTGACAAGATGACAGTAGTTCTTGATGTTTTTATTTCTGTTTCTTCATCCCTTGTATGTTTCTGGGTTTTTTGTATAAATTACTTTTCATATGGTATAAGTGCTTCAGAGTATGGAGGATGAAGGCAGATACCATCCAAATTTAGAATTTATACAACCATCTCAAGTACTTCAAGCAAACTAAAACCACCTCAGAACTTCTGAAAATATTGATATTCAAAAGAACATTATTCATTCATTATTAATTTTTATATTCCTGACTTTCTTACTTTAGATATAGTATTTGAAAACAATGTAACTGGTGAAGTATTGGGATGGTCATGCAGGTGCACTGCTGCTACATAATACATTCACATTTAAGTGTGATGCTGCCATCAGTTGTTGCTCTTGTGCATCTTGCCCTGCCAGCTCTGTCTTTTTTGTGTCTTAGATTATAGTGTTGCAGTATCTGCTGCTAAATGCATAGTGTTTGTGAATAGGTGAATACTCATATCCTATGTTTTTGGTGTTTAATTTTTATTTTATGAACAATGTATTATTTTTTGGTTAACTTGGATGAGTGAATTTTCATTTGTGTTAACCTTTTGACGCCTAATGACGACTAAAGTGGTCGTACCATACCCCTAACCTCTAAATGTTGCATTTTATATATTTATTCAACAAATATAGGTACTGAATATTTTAAACATGGTATATACTCTCCGTTTTTTCCCTCTTCAAAATGCAGTTTGTTTCATAATTCTAACGTATTTGGTTCCTGTATTATTCACATTTTATATACAGAGTGTGCTAAAATTTAAAAAAATAATTTCGGCACCAAAAGGTTAAAAGTATAAAGTCACTGCAGGTAAATATGTATCTGTGGAAGACCAAGATCAACTGAACAATGAACTGGCACAAAGACAGAGGCAGAATGTCAGTGTAAAGCAGATAATCCAAAATAGAAGAAGGTTTTTTGCCCCAGTTACAGGACTCAGATTTTCAGAAAAAGTACAGAATAGGTGACAATTACAAGTGATGGTTTAGTATGTTCAATATGCAAGGGTGGAGGTAAACTGCTACGAATGATAACTCAGAAGTTATAATTAGCAGATGAGTAGGTGGAAGGTTCTAATAAACATCATTATAATTAAAAGGAAAAACAAGTATTAAATCAGGAGAAATTGTCTTCACGTGAACTAGTCATCACTTAAAAAATAGCCTGTGAAATGCTGTGTGTGAAAAAGTAAACCACTACATTCCATATCACAGTTAAAGCAGTATGAAACAACACTACTGCATATTTTGCACTATCTACCACTTTGCTCAAGCTGTGTACATGCAATACACTTTAAAACAAACATAACTAAACATCCTTCATCCAAACTAGCCTACTATCCCAGCTGTAGTTACATTTAGTAAAAAGAGTATGAAATAGTGATGACCACATTTGTAAAGTGATGCAAGGGACTGCAGCATAGACAGATTGCATTACCACAGGCTCATTGTCCCACTGAGTTTAAATACCCTCTGTTTGATTCCTGGCAAGGAAATGAGATTTTTCTCTTCTCCAACATGTCCAGACCAGCTGTAGCATCCAACCAGTCTCCGATTCAGTGGACGCTAGTGTTAAATTGGCCAGGGTGTGAAGTGACCATGCCAGTTCTTAATTTAACAATGATGGATGTTCTGCGTCCTCTCTCCCGTCTAGCCTTTGTGGCATTATAGGACAACTTTATTTGTACCTTTGTATGTTGCACTTGTACGTAATTGAGATGGATTTTACAAATGAACCCAGAATTCAGCTAATAAATTACAATCACAATAAGTTAAATTGGAGAACTCATTAAAGCGACAAAAATCAGTGTATTTGTCCCCCCCCCCCCCCTACTTAAAACAAGCAGTTTACGTCTCCTTTTCTGGAAAAACTACTTTCCCATCTT
>Ga0123357_10009210_pt1 | contig 12444 bp, 7 predicted proteins | sample TergutEmb28metaG_FD_89873 | JGI IMG/M metagenome (GOLD analysis project Ga0123357, IMG submission 89873) | Embiratermes neotenicus P4 segment gut microbial communities from Petit-Saut dam, French Guiana - Emb289 P4 | ecosystem: Host-associated > Arthropoda: Insects > Digestive system > Gut ... | reverse complement strand
TTGGCAGTAGCAGTAGTAGTAGCGGTGGTGGTGGTGGTGGTGGTAATAATAATAATAAGTGGTAGTGGTGGTGGTGGTAGTGGTGGCAGTAGTAGTAGTAGTAGTAGTAGTAGTAGTAATAGTAGTGGTTTTGGCAGTAGCAGTAGTAGTAGCGGTGGTGGTGGTGGTAATAATAATAATAATAATAATAATAATAGTGGTAGTGGTGGTAGTGGTGGCAGTAGTATTAGTAGTAGTAGTAGTAGTAGTAGTAGTAGTAGTAGTAGTTGTTGTTGTTGTTGTTGTTGTTGTTTCGTCTGGGGAAGGCCCAATTACCCAAAACCGCAAATGTTCTTAAAGCAAGTCAAACGTAATGCCACTTCTGGCCGTATGCTCCATTAAATGGCAAGCCATTAGCGTTCCAAAAAGCTTAAAAATCAATTTTATCTACAAAACTTTCTAGCAACTAAAGTTACTATTTCCGAATTAGTTTCTCTTTCTAAATTAAATTCATATGTCTTCCGTGGCGCGTACAGTAGCGGATCAAGGCTTCACATACGTAGTATTCTAGGCTTGTGATCAGTTTATAAGCGTCTGGTAAGACTTCATTGAAAACAGACCTACGCATAACAACACACACACACACACACACACACACGCACACACAGATAAACCAGAAGCGCATAAGCGTCTAAGTCCCGAAAAGTATTCGAACACACATCACAGTGCCCGACGGACAGCAGACAGTATCCGTCTTGTGTTATGTACTGTCCTTTGTGATCGGCAAATTGAATACAATCGAAATAAGGCCATAACTGAATAGAGAACCCATCTCCTTTAATCAGCAGCATAGCGTCCGATCTTCAACCCTCAAAAATCTCCTCCTTACATTTCAGTCTTGCGACCACACATCTGTTGAAGTGTTGTGTTCACTTAATTACAGACGTCACAGCCATACACCCATTTCAAGGAGACATCTGCGCAAGAAATGGCAGTCTGCATAATATGTCGCTACCCTCAGCAACTAACAACAAAACAAAGGCAAGAGAATATGAATTAGAAACGGAATGCTCCTCTACAGCACATCGAAACAAACTACGAAGAGACACGGGTGAAGTACGTAACGGCGAAAGGGGCTCAGGCGCCAGCTTCTCACTGCGAGGCCCGGGTTCGTTCCTAGGCCAATCCAAGTGGGACCTATGGTGGGCAAAGTGCCACTGAGAAGGTTTTCTCTGAGCCTTTCGGTTTTCCTTTGTTAGTTTCAGTCAACCAAGACCAAAGGTTCACATATTTGTTTATTCACACCCTCAACTTCCACCATCGACGCTATACAATTTCGCTAATTGAAAGCACTTTCCGTAACACTTTTAAAAAGTTTCTTGGTACTACGTTCTAAATCCGGCAAGGAGTAGCATATCTGTTGCACAGTTAGTTGCGGAGACATCTATGGAGAACTATGAAAACTAAGCAGGGAACCTATAGTTCATCTGTAATTTCGGTGTCATGCAATGTAAAACTACCCTGCTTAGTAGACAGCTTCCAAACGCTTCAGAAGAACCTGCTCCCTCCATCAGCATTCTCTCCTACCCTGTGTGTGTCAACAGCAGGTTCCTCTATAACGTTAGCACCTACCTATCAAATTATATGGCGTCCAAAACGAAACAAAAAAAAATCTTATCAACCATCCCTGAGGATCTCGTTGAGAATTAATAGCGCTGCTACGAAACACGGTGCGTTTTCTTAGAAGTGAATTTCCTGCTCTCTGTTTATGAAGTTCCATTTCCCCAAAAAATGCAGTCTGCCGCAGACAGACAACTCTCTCCACTCCTACCAACTCACTCACCGAATCGCGTTGGCAGCATCAGCTTTAAAGCGTATTTAAAGGAAAATGTCTTATGCTCAGAGACGATCTCCAACAGATGCCACGCACCTGCTTCTATTCTTGTAGAGTAAAAAAAGTGACTCACTATGAAGCAAATACTCCAGAAATATCTACCTTTCTGCCAGTGCTGACAGGACGCGACAAAAGCCACAGAACGCTCAAAGCAATCGCACTTTGTTGTCAGTAGCACAAAGCTTTACAAAGAAACTGTCGATTCAACAGGAAATATTAACTAAGGAGCCGTCAAATATTTTTGTGGTTGAACTGTGACTGTAGAAATCATAAAAGCGTCTCCACGGTGCCAGTGGTAGTGCAACACAGATACGCAGCATTCTGTTATACTTGTTTGTTGAGGCTCTGAAAACTTTCTGCCGAAACGTAAGACGGTGGAAGGGCGATCACACCCAGACAATCCCCTTAATGGAGGAGTGAGAGCGACTCCTATTGTCTATAAATTGAAGGAATCTGTATTATGGAAACGAGCAGACTGCTCCAGCCTGCCAGAATAGGATTCTTTTTTCAGTTTTAATTTAAAGTCCTTTAGCTTTTGCGTAAAAGTTTCCTGTTAATCCCATTACGGCTTTTAACAGAAAGTTTGTTTCTTAAGGCAGCCTGCATTCAAATGAGCTCAATGGGAATACGTTTTACAGCTGACAGTTCAGTTACTCGTTTTCTGTTTATATCGCACTTCGGCACTGTCAATATATAAGATGCTAAACATATTAATATCAGCATAATCCCAAGCTGCTTGTGCGTTTCTTTACTAAGGTATTTGTGAGGAAACTGTTTCCATCTGCTGCAAGTTCGTTCTGGTCGCATTCAAAATCTTTTAGAAACAGGTTTTACCGGTGTCAGGGACTGAACCAAGTACTCAGAGCAATGTCAGAAGGCAAAATGCTATTCAGGATTTCAGAAAAAAAGAACCCATTGCCTCCACTTCCACAGCCTCTATTTACCCTCAACATAGAGGAAGATTCCTTCGAAACGTTAGTGTACCTCTACCAGACCTCGAAACGTCCTGCCACAGAAGACACTAATCATAATGGCTAATGCTCCGTGTAAAGGGTAACACCCTTTACACGGAACCCACTCCACATTATACAGGGATCGTATATACAATAAATGTATGTATGCAAAGAAAACCTACAACACAGCAACACAGCTTTTTAACCACATATAATGTAAACGTAGTAATCAACATTGTAGTTTTATTGTGCTAATATATTATACTTTAAGAAACACTATGTTAATCATAGTAAGTGAAACCCACGTGCTTTACATTGGTTGCAAAAATAACGTAATATAATCCGAACTGCTTCTGTAGTCTGTTTATTTTAGTAAGTTTTAAATCTTGGTGTAGAGCTCCCTGAGGATGGCGTGACGCCGGAACATGTAGGAGCGATACGAGACTGTATTAGTGTCCTGACTGAATAGCTTAAGACTCTGTACAGCTCATTTTACTAAGAAAGGCACTACGGTAATGAAGCCTCAAACTTCTGCATTAGGGGAAACGAGTTATTTGCTGTGACACCTAGGCTCCCGAACGCCTTCAAGCGCTGCGTACACAAACCCGCTACTACGACGTGTCATTGAAACTGCCGACTTGGCACGGCGCTGACCGTGTGCCAGGCGACAAGGCTACTCAGGGCAAAAAGCATGACAATGCACACTCAGCTTTGTAAGGGCAGACAAATGTTCATAAGTGTTTCCAAATTACTTGGTCATAAAAACGTGGCACAGAATAAATACATTTTCACCTAATCTTATTGCGACGCGGTAATTTATGGACCAGCACACAACAATTCCGACGTCCACAGTCGCCGCGCTGTACTGTCAGGTGCCGACCCCATTCACAAGTCCAAGGTTCTCGGAGCATGAACGTACATCTGTGTACTTTCTGTGTTTGCACTGTCCGATGTAACTAGAGGACTTCAAATGCCGCCGATACCCGTACAGACACAATGTTCACCCTAAAACAGGCCACGGAGGTCCAGAGAAGTAGATACATTGCTCTACTCTTTCTTTGACCTTGGCGCTAGATGGAGGTGGGTGATCAACGCAACGCCCTGGCCACTTTGCCCCCGGGAAGCAGAGTCGTTACCCATTGTACAAGAGACTGGGTGGGCCCCAGGGCCGGTCTGGACGGGTGCGGAAAATCTCGCCCCCACTGGGATTCGATCCCGGACCGTCCAACCCGTAAGACTCAGAAACACCGAAAAGAGAATGTCGTAGGTCGCACTGGGTTATGCCACCACACACACACACACACACACACACACACACACACACACACACACACACAGCTATATACCGGTTTCAATTACAGCAAAACGTTAGTCCGTAGTAAATCCGAGTATCGCCCAATTCGGCCTCTAATGAGTGAATCGAAAATAAATCACTGAGTACCCAGCGACCCGAATGTCAGTTTCTATACACGGTAAGCAGTCAAGTACAGCAAAAACAGTTTAGATTACTCTCTTCTCAGATGTGAGAACGATACGTTTCTCTGAAACGTCGGTAGGCCCTCCGCGACACAAAATGGCCTACATTCCAAAAGACAGCCATCTTAAAATATTCTCCTACTGCATTAAACAACAACAACAACAACGTGTTTCTGCAGTCTTAACTACAAGGTGCTCTTCCGGACGCTGAAACATAATGTCGCAGAACCCGAATCTGACAAGGGAAGAAGAAAGTATTCTGGAAAAAAAAACAGCGCCACTGCCACTTCTGTAGAACCTAGGTGCCTCATGGACGGCCCTGGATGCAAAGCCGGCCCCGGCCCTTCGCGATGAGAAGCCAGCGTCTAACCGCCAAGCCGGCTAAGGTATGGCACCGCCAGTAAGGGACAGTCATATGACGCAGCCTGTCCAACCACTTGTCCTGTACATTCCACACAACATCCAACACTGACGTGACAGGCATTGCGCGATGTTTCGACATCAAAACGCTGATCCGTAATTTCTAGTTTCTCCTGGCACTTTGCATCTGAGGGTTCCAGGTAACGAGACAGTGTAGAAGATCGTCGGAATGTGACGTCATGCAGTTTGATAGACTTGAACCGACATTTCGGAGGTACGTAGATTTTGAGGAATGTGGTTTAGACAGCGATATGGATACGCAAGTATCAAGACGAGACATGATACAATGTGACGCCATGTAGCTCGGTAGGTGTCAACGTTGCATCACTGTGAAAACTGGATATACTTAAATATTCCGTGTAACAAGGAGTGGCTGGTCACTACGTGATTTCATGTTATTCGTGGTATGTGATGGTGGGCCAGGACAGCTCAGTTGGTACAGCGACTCGCTAGGGCCGGACATTCCGGGGATGGAACCCCGAGGGAGGCAAGATTTTCCGCACCCGTCCACATCGGCTCGGGTGCCCGCCGAGTCTCCTGTAAAATGGGTACCGGGACGTGGCGTTGACCACCCACTCGCCATATAACGGCGAGGTTAAAGAAAGAGTATAGCTATATAAGTGATTATAACATTACTTGAGTCGCACTTGAATGTGCAGAAACCACCCTCCAACTACTGAAGATATTTCATCACGCGACCTGAGATAGGCCACGGCCGTCTTAACCCTATAAGAAACGAGCGCCCTGTATATGGAGATAAGTACCATGTAGATACTGAGGTTATTTAATGACATGAAAAAAAATACAACAGATGCAGGAATAACCTGTATATACGGATATAAAAATATAAGGTGTAAAGTTGACCAACAGACACCCGGCACCACGAAGAAGGCAGAATAAAACTGTAACGAACTACGAAAGTTACTGCACCAAGGAAAAGGGAGTTGGGCACCCCTATGTTACACTCCTACACACAGACAAGGTCGCGGTTAACGGTAAAAGAGACAGCCTGTGAAAGATCGACAAGTTACGCAGAGTGGCGGCACGGTAGGTAGGTAGGTAGGTGGATGGGTGGGTAGGTAGGCAGGCAGGTTGGTAGGCAGGTGGGTGGGTGGGTAGACAGGTAAGTAGTAGGTAGCCAGGCAGGCAGGTAGGTATGTGGGTGGATAGGTAGGTTAATAGGTAGGTAAATAGGTAGGCAGGTAGGTAGGCAGGTAGGTATGTAGGTAGGTAGGCAGGTAGGTAGGTTGGTAGGTAGGTGGGTGAGTGGGTAGACAGGTAAGTAGGTAGGTGGTCAGGCAGGCAGGTAGGTAGGTGGGTGGATAGGTAGGTTAATAGGTAGGTAAATAGGTAGGCAGGTAGGTAGGTAGGCAGGTAGGTGGGTGGGTGGGTGGGTGGGTAGGCAGGTAGGTAGGTAGGTAGTGGGTGGGTGGATATGTAGGTAGGTAGGTAGGTAGGTAGGTTGGTTGGTTGGTAGGTAGATAGGCAGGTGGGTGGGTAGGTAGGTACGTAGGCAGGCAGGTGGGTAGGTAGGCAGGCAGGCAGGCAGGTAGACAGGTAGGCAGGCAGGCAGGTAGGTAGGTCATGTTCGCATCGTCCTGGTATCGATGCGGGGACGCGAAAGTGTTTCGGGTTACCAGCGCCAGCATGAACGTAAGCGGTTTCTACAACTGCCCTGTTGGGCTCCGGTATCGGAACGTTGGTGAGTTTCATTTTGACTGGTGAGACGAGCAAACGGTAAGGAGAGCTGTCGCAACAATACGGAAAGTTGTGTCATTGTATCATGTTCAGAGAAGCTAACCGTGCTGCAAGACAGCGTGCGTTCGTTCGTGCGTGCGTGCGTGTGTTACAACGCAAGCCAGCGGATTCGACAAGAAATAAAGAAATATCTTGGTCCAGCGCCAACCAACCAAACAGCTTCGCGCAATTCGACGTCCCTCGGTCTGTTTAGCCATTCCTGGGTTTGATCGTATCGCTGGGCTCAATAAGACACCTTAAACTATAACTGGGATTGCGACTGCGCTAACGCATTTCACGTTGCGGCAGAGGACCTCGACGAGGAACCATAGCCGTTACGTATATATACCCTACACCACTCTATATGCGGAGAGAACAGATCGATCTCATCAACAGACGTGCACTTCTCATCCAAGCCTCTTTCTGCTCAAAAGTTAAGCTTGCACCACAAATCTTCATCGTCATCATCATCATCATCATCCAGTAATCAAAGTTAAACTGTAAAGTTTTTCGGTTACCTAACTGTGAATAATATTTTCAGATGGATCTTACAAATTTAAATTACCCGTTTCAAACCAAGCCGACTAAACACACTGGGTAGGCCTATTGGCTGGAAATGTGAGATTGTAAAGGTGGAAAAAGCACTGCGAATTACGAACCTTCAGTACTTCTAAGGCACGAGACAGAACCAAATCAACATCGTTAAAAGTATATATTCTCAAATAAACAGCAATGTGTTCACCGATTATGACGCTGTGACTAACAACATCCCAACTCGTACATTTAAAGTCTGGAACAACATGTGTACAACACGAGGAGTGTTACATTACATTCAGTGTAGGGAATTACCATGATCTTGTTTTACCAAACCCTTAGCCATGCTTTAATGGGGTCTTGTTAACAGGGATGTTAGCCACGGCATTCAATGCTATGAAAGATGCCAAACAAAGCAGTCACCTACAATGTAGTCTATGTTGTCTTGCAGTAACATGAAACTGAGAGTGTACGATTTGGATTGTGCCAGTACCATCTGCAGCACCCACAGTCAGATCGTGTCCACAACTGGACATGCGAAATGGCTCTCAGAATTTACGCCCGTTCGCTGTATGTGGTGGAGGATTTGCTGAAGATATCGTACAAATTTGGCATATGTTGTCATATTTCTGGTTCTTTTCCCGCCTATGAAGTTCACCCAAGAATAGGGCACTTAGGCCCAGAGGAGGAATAGAGGTATAGCTCTACTCTTTCTTTAATCTCGGCGCTAGTTAGGGGTGGGTGGTCAGCGCCACGCCCCCGCCGCTTTACCCCCGGGAAAGAGAACGGTACCCACTGTGTAGGAGGCTGGGTGGGCTCCAGGATTGGTCTTGATGGGTGTGGAAAATATCGCCCCCCCCCACTGGGATTCGATCCCGGACCGTTCAGCCAGTAGCGAGTCGCTATACCGACTGAGACACTGCGCCCCACTTTTCCTGCCTATACAGCGCGTATATTCAAATTCGTTGAACCAATTTCTCTATTTGTTGCGTTTCACAGTCAGCATTATTCATACGTTTTGGATCTTCTACTTCAGAAAGGTTGGGAGTTTAAACTTTTTCCACTGGTGCATTTTATTTTATTCTGTTCTATTCGGAGACAATATTCAAATACGACATAACCTCTGGTGACGTTTTCTTAAGCAAAGATGTCCTACCCGTCGAGAGATGACGTGGTCCACAATCCAAATTAACTTTTGTTCGTTTCATTTGGAACTACCAAACCTTTGGATTCATAAAGTATGCCTTGGGTGTACTTCCTTCCGCAAAACCGTACATACTGTATCTGCGATACTGCAGAGCTGGACGTGACAGAGCTGGAGAGCGATCAGCAGAAGATGCAGATTAGATTCCACGGGATTCTTGCAGATTACAGTAGCTGCAGGCTACCGAAAAAGTGTGACTGTACAATTTGTGACAGTCAGCGTCGCTCAAGGCCACATCCCTCGCATATTGTATTCATTTACGTCATTCATTTCGAAACTCGGAATTAAATTGTGATGCCACATATAACTGGTTTCTTTATGCTGTAGGATCGGAGTGTTAGTCGACCACCTTGCCCCAACTGAGCATTTGAAGATGACCGCCTATTCTGCTTCATGCCCATCCCTGACGGATCGTCGTTTACATCAAACTGTTTGCCTCAGTCGGGTAGGCCCACCTTTGCAGGGCACGTTCAAGAGGCGATTCAACTTTGAAGGCTATTTAATTACAGAGTTTATATAGAATAAACATTACTGGTGGAGCCATAACTGCGACAAACCTTTGTTTTTTGGAATCTTTGTGTACTTTCCATTGTTAACTGAACTTTCGTTTCCAGTAGAAGAATTACGTAAGTTAACGTCGGCTGCAGCGAAAGATTTGTTCTCATGACACAGATATGTGGTCTTGAAACACCAGTTACCACCGCCACGTCAGACGTTTCCTCAACGGGTGGGGAGAAGTTTGTGGCGCCGCTGACTGAGAACAAAGCAATAGATACGGACAGGCGGTGGGGGCCAAACATGTCGATGGGCGACGTTCATACCACCACCGATGCTGAATTTGTTGATGATGGTGAGGACCGCATGCAAGGTAATGGTGTCAAGGATGGGGGTGATGCTCCTCACCCTCTTAGTCAACCTGCAACCGATGATATCTCCATTTATTCTGTCCAACAACAACGAAAGTTCTGCAACCATTGAATTCTCTTAAATAAAACAAACAAATATTTATGGAAAACAAAAGTACTTGCTGTGTTGTTATTGTTGTTGTTGTTGTTGTTGTTGCTCCTGCTGCTGTTCTCATTTTGACAGATATATGCACAAGGAGGCTCGACGGTTTCGTTTTTTAGCTGCCATACATTCACCTCTCCACAATTTGGGCGAGCCTGTTTGACGTGACGACAACATATTCATGACGTCACATCTATCCCTGGCAGAAACCTTCCTCATCGCCGTTAGATAACCCGCTCATTTTTCGAAATGTACAACAGTCGTGGCCGATCTCATACCATTCTTATAGTTTCAGCGAAGCAAGTCTCTGGATCGAAGTTTCTTCACGTGCACTGATAAGAGGCTTCTTTTTGAAACTCACTTCGCTTCGGCTTTCGATCTACTTACCTTCTTCACGACGGCACGGTACGCACACAGGAAACCCAAGACGACTTGCACAACTGGCTGGATTGAAGCGCTACTATAGCGCGTCCCGCCTCCCGCTCCCCTACCTTTGTTCTTGCAGTTTTCGATTTAATCTACACCGCCTTCTTCACGGTGGCTGGTGGGTTTGCTAGATGCATGACGTATTCGACGATATTATCCTTATATACAGAATGTTTTTTTGTGTTTTTTATTTTCAAGTCATCAAATAGCCTCAATATTTGGTTGGACGGTACTTATCCCCACACACAGGATGACATTTTCTCACGCCAACACTATACAGGGCTCCTTTTTTTCTAGGGTTAAAACGGCCGTGGCCGATGTGACGATCACGTGATCAAATAGCTTCAGTGGATGAAGGGTAGTTTCTTTACAACCAAGTGTCAGCCAGGCAGTGCCAAACTACTTATACTTCTATTCCGTCTGCAATACTTTACGGCTTGTTCTACGATGAACTTCACATTTACCTTTTACTGGTACATGAAGAGAGTCAACACACTGTGCTGATCAAAGGCTTTTGACATACATGTTCCTAAACATTAATTACGATTAGTGCTGCTAAGATGTAAATGGGAAATACATTCTCCATCACCCTCGACTTCCCGCTTCACAACTGCAACCAGTATTGCATTACTGTTCTGCAATACAAAACAGAATGGCGTTTCTCGTGTGAAATGGGGTGAAGTAACAGGCGAATGAAGAAAATTGCATAATACAATTTCCAAGCCGCCACTCCGCTGTCATTTAAGCCAGAACCTCACTCCGAGTATCTGACTCTCGTTGGTTCACACAGCAACACTCTGAAACGCAATCTGCAGCCACGACACGTTGTTACTGTAAATATCGGACACTACGGCGCCTTCTGCCCTCACAAAAATAGGTTCCAAGCACTGGATGAGTTACGTATCTTATGATCACGGACACATGACGTCCGAGCCAACTTACGTATTTGCCGTTTATTTAACGACAAATCCAGCAGCGATGTACATAGCGTCGAATAACTGGATGATGGTGGATAATAACTTACAAAGCATATGGAAGAAAGCGGCCGTGGCCTGACTTGACGTACCGTCCTGGCACTTGCCTGGAGTCGGCCAAAAACAACAGAAGACTTTGGTCGGGATGGCCGGTGTCACGTCTGGGATTCGAACAGTAGAGCTTAACTGGATCTCACATCGCACCTCGCTGCGCCGCTTCCGAAGAGCTACAGACGCTTTGTCTCCAGCAGTGTGTGTCAGGGGACGGTTACTCTAGCCATTTTAAATTGCCGTCAATCACAGCGCCATCCAATTAGCGCACGGCGCTCGGAAACATAGCGCGGCCCGGCCGTACCCACTACCTCCAAGCGTTATTTGGAATGAATATAGTCCAATAAAATAACAATATCTCGACAAACGTTTACTGCGTCTGTCACACCCAGTGTCATCAATAATGGTGCTGTAGTTCGAGCGTTATTCCTTGTGGATCCACCGAGGTAACACTTCCGACTGGTATTCGGAAGGCGGCTGGTCCGACTCTCGGCGTGTACACAGACTCCTCAAGTTTCCCCAAATATTCTCAATCGCACCAGCCGAATTCACGGATAGCTCCTCAAATTAGACCAAGACAGCTTAAACCCACATACATTTTCATCATACCAACACTTGATATTAGTCTGAGCTACTAACAGCGTGCTTTAATAAACACCATGCAAACTCATTTTGCAGATCAAACTCAGAGACGACTAAAATAAACATACATTATACACTTCTCTAAAGATTCAGTTCCTACATTACAAGTAACACTGTGTGTTACCATTAGAAAGACCAACGGTGAGCATCGCTGTTTATTGAGAGACTTAAACGAAACGAACACCATGTGCACAAAACGCAAATTTCTAGCGCCAAGACGGACGGTACACGTGCTAACTGCTAGGCTTCTATGAGCTAATCACTCACAGATTGCAAAATGTGTTTAGACAAAGCACCCTTCGAGGTACAACCGACCCAGACTGAATTCCATTACTGTACATATCTGCACTATCGGTAGGTATCAAATGATCTGCGCTGTCAATACACTTCCTACGAATCTGCAATAATAATAATAATAATAATAATAATAATAATAATCACACCAGATCCCTTATGAATACGTTACCTTACAAGTGTTCGTGTTCTGAGTCCATTTTAACATAGGTACATAACGTTTATGCGTTCTTTGTAACAAGCCCACAAAGTCTGACGAAGACCCTGTTTCTGTCTGTACACGTTTCATTTCTTACAATAAATCTTCGAGAATATGAAAGAGAAGTCGAAAATAATGCGTCGATTGAAATTATTCCATGGAAATCAACTGTCACTTCAACTGAATAATCACAACGGTTTATCGCAATAAAATGCTAACAAAATAAAACACCTCTTAAGAACTACCAACCCTATTTAAAACGTCAGCATACTCAACAATTCCTAGCTTTATAGGCACGATTTGTACCTTCCTCTACATTATGAACTTGACACGGAGAAGCGGCAAAAGAAACTAGAAGAAAATTACTTTGTGATTGCGTTACTGAACACCAATAACTCATACTAATGCAAATCTTCAAGCGGTACGTCTGTGGAACTAAAATCCACATGAAAGTCCCAACTCTCTTTAAATGAGCCCCAATTTCTGACTAACATATATATTCTTACTGAATAATTGCATAATAATTGGCCATGATCTGTACTCCTCACCCAATATTGTGCGGGTGATAAAATCGAGAAGAATGAGATGGGCTGGGCATGTGGCGCGTATGGGTGAGGAGAGGGGGGTGTATAGGATCTTGGTGGGGAAACCGG
>Ga0123357_10009209_pt1 | contig 12444 bp, 4 predicted proteins | sample TergutEmb28metaG_FD_89873 | JGI IMG/M metagenome (GOLD analysis project Ga0123357, IMG submission 89873) | Embiratermes neotenicus P4 segment gut microbial communities from Petit-Saut dam, French Guiana - Emb289 P4 | ecosystem: Host-associated > Arthropoda: Insects > Digestive system > Gut ... | reverse complement strand
GAGTGGACCCCGTTCCAGACCCACTACTACTCAGAAAATCTGGTAGCGCCGGGGATCGAACCCGGGACCTCTGTATCTGTAGCCAGAAACTCTGACCACTAGACCACAGAGGCGGTCATTTACAACACTTTTCGTAAATGTTCGACCATCTAACAAAACTGTGATGTTTTTCACTTGAATCTGCTTCATTTTTCTTTGAGATCGACTCCATTGCTTATCTTCTTCAGTGTGCGCTGTACATCGTGAAGCTGCTTTTGAAACTTTTCATTCGCTTGCCGTGAATGGCTCCTGCTTCTCTTTCACTCAGCATTTCGGGCACGTCTGAGAGTCTTGATTTTGAAATTCCGTGCACTGAACAGGCGATGTATCATCACTTCTTAGTTGATGTCTTTTGCGGGTATTAGTTCGACTGCGGTTGAGCGTTTCTTTATTAGATATTATTTATTAACTCCTTTGGTATAATATATTTGAACACTCTAGAACTGATACATTTACACGAAACAGGAGTTCTGAAACAGGTATGATATTTAGTCGACTAAATCCGACTTAATAGAACAAAGGGATAGGCTCTTCTGGTTGTCGTCATTAAGAGACACCAGGTGTGCATTGCATCAAAGGCTTCCAGCTTGTTATTATCACTGTTTGGTATTACAGTGAATCCCTTAATTACACCGAAACCCCAGGTTTTAAAGAATGTGACGTCACACATAAATTAAGCTTGTCATAACCAAGGACACGGGTTAGTAGAGATGCCGTATAACCTTGGCTGTAATAGGCCGTGACGTCACTCACAAACCCCCCCCACTGTCATAACCGTGGAAATCAGTGTGTGAGTTTTCTTACGAGGCAGGGATGTTACATAAGGTACATAGGCTTTCGCGGTCATCCACTACATCATCACTTCGTTTTCCGACTACACTTTTTTGACATTTTCTCTGTTCTGCGTGTATTAGAAATAACTTGGTAGAATATATTTGCTTTCTTTGTTAATTGCACCTTGTAGGCTTGTGGTACCAAAAGCCATGAAGGGGAAATAACGTTCCAATTAGTATCGTCGTACAGTTAAAGAAGACTGGGAATGAGGATTAGAATGACACCCGTCAAGTTTCGCAGCGCTTGTACGTCGTTTTGTCAATCGCGGCTACTTCTGTTCGTTTATAGGGAAGAATACTGAGTAAACTGTGTAATTTTTGTGGGCGTCTCTTTTTAAGGTCTGCTGCAGGAGACACGAAATAGGAGAGTTACTTTTTCTGTACACGAGGTGTAGAAAGAATTAGAAGAGTAAGCAAAAACGGAGAAATACATAAAAAGGGAAGAAAGACAGTCAGGAGAAGTGGAAGGCGAAGGAAATAAGTATTTACTAACAGAACATGAAATTCCGTGTTGGTAGTATACTCTGAAGTAAATGTCAACGAAATTCCATTTTAGTCCACCTAGTAGAGAAATTTATATTTGTAGTGTATAGTTGCCTTTGGTGTGGCTTCCTGCTGATTCATTGTTTTGTAATCACTGATGTAGACATTTATGTCCGAGGAATCATTTAAAGGAGTGGGGGATCTGCCCATTAGATGTAGTCGCTGCGTGTACGCAACTGACTAAACAATACAATACTAAACTAAACGAAGCTAAAATAACTACATAGAGCAGAGTCCTTGTTCAAAAGGCAATAGCTCCTTATTCCAGATGTTCATGTAATTTTCAGGAACTTGGTAATTTTTTGCCATATTCACACTTATCCCTGTTCTCATCCTGATTAATCCAGTCCACGCTATTCCGCCTTACTTCTTAGGATCCATTTTAATATATCCTCCCATGTATCCCTGGGTTTCCAAATGCTTTCGTTCCCCTGGTTTCTCCACCGCAATCCTATGCACACCTTTCCCATATACGTGTCACACGCCCTTTCATTCTCTTCTTGATTTGATCACCACTATGCTAATTGGCGAGGACTACAAATCATGATGCTTCTCATTGTGCAGTATCCACCAGTCCCCTTTTAACTCCTCCTTCACAGGTCCAAATATCTCCCTCAGCACGTAACTCTCCAACACCCTCAAACTGTTCTTCCCTTAGTGTGAGTTAGCACGTTGCGCACGCATGTAAACAAGAGGAAAAATTGCAGTTGTACATTTTTAATCTCTACATTGTTGGTTTTCAGATTGGAAAACAAAAAATTCTGGACCCAAAGGTAGCATGCAATTCCAAAATTTTAATTTGGTCTCAATTTCTATAGGCATGCAGTTTTGATTTGTTAGCATTGTTCCCAAGTGTTTGAATATCGCCACATTTTAAAGGCTGATTATTTATACTGTGATTTTGTCTTGCATTATGTGTACGAGACATGAACATATCCTAAGTTCTCGCCGTATTTACTTCTAGACAAATGGAGATCTAGTAACTACTGAAGCTTCTCTGTGTTCTTTGTAACATATATGTTTTCGGCATTAAATTAACATAAGCAGCATAGACCAAGAATGTAGAAATTCTGGGCGCCAGGTCGCCTGGGCGACTGAGTTGTAAACAATGACGTTTAATGTTCGTGGGTCCTCATTGTGGTTCTTGCTTCATGTTTCCCTTCTGGCACAGAATTTTGAGGTGGATTTTAGGCGTTTGGAAAATATGTTCTGCCTTGGCGTTTCAGTCACTTGTGGTTTGCTTGGACCTACTTACTGTGTTTTAAAGCGCAGTTGGAAAGCAGCGGTGGTAAAGCTTCTCCGTATGTCCGACCGTTTTGAACAGGGAATGTGTAAGAGAGATATCTACCTTTCCGAACTTCCCTGGAGGTCCATTTGAACACCTTTCAGTTACTCTAGCAGGTTTCGTGTGTTTACGAAACTGAGTGGGAAGCGTTTACACAGAGAAAGCGTAGTTGACAGTAGAAACACGTCTTTGCCCTAAATGGGACTCGAAGCAGCGAGCCACCGAGCAGATTAGCGTAGCGGTAACTCTGAACTTGCATTCGACTTTAATTTGCCCGTTTCGAATTCGAACGATGATACCGACTATCCTGACTAGCAGGTTTTCACTACCCCTCCAACTTTCACTAGGCAGTTGCAGGAATGGTACTTCTATTAGGCCACCCCCTTATCCGCGAAGTCCTTAGGAAGCAGCGTTCTCAAAGTTCTGTCTGTACAAGATGTTCAACCTCAACGTTTTAGCCACAAAGATCGGGCGTTGGTTACTTGCTGTCTGTAATATATGTAATATGCATTCAGGCTTCGCCATTTTCGGTTATACAGTATCAGTAAGAGGGCCGCAGTGCCGAACATTTCATTGTACCGAATACATACAATTTGCAGTGTATGTATTGAGTATGGCTTGTCCGACGTTATAGGAAAATTACTAGCTGCTCGCATGGCAACAGCGTTGCTTCGCATAGCGTGATCATGCAGGCCAGGCCCATCGATACTACAATTATGTGCTTGACCAGTATGCAGCCAGCCATCTTTCGAAACAAGCCTCTATAATCTTATCATCAACCTTGTGTTGTAGATTTAGTTGCAAGTGTAGAAGCAAAAATAGATAAGTTACCTTTGCAATGAACTGAAGAAGCATTATCTCGTTTATGAAAACTGAGGGTTTATGAAAACGGAAGCTTTCGAAATGCCTGTGTTTGGCGTTTTCACTCACAGTCAAATATATATTTTCTTGAGATTTTCCTTTAATTTTTTGGGCTTGTTGAAGTGTTTTATAATTTTTGTATGTGAGTGCTTATTGACTTAATAGATATGCAAAGGTAGAATTAGATTTTCTTGCAGCATATGGTTTTCACTGCATTAGAAGAAGTTAGTAGTGATTACAGTGTTTTTGAGAGTTAGAAACCATTGCAAGCTGTTACTTTAACAAGGAAGGCATTGGTGATCTTTAATGTGGGATGTTACTAACTCCCGTAACATTTCGTTGGACAAGTCGGCAGTGGGTTGCTTTCACTGCCGGCTTAAGAAAGAGATGTGATTTCATGTCGTCATAGTCCAGAGCGAGAAAACAGGAACGGAAAAACTGATTTTTCGAAGTCGGTGAGACTTCTTGTTATGTCCTAGACAGTGATTGCGCCGTGATGTTAGTTGATGAAAACATTATCACTTTTGCTACTTTAGTATTAGTGTTGATTTGTTTGTGGGGTGTGTGTGTTTCAGTAGCAGGTTGTTGGAAAAACCATTTCAGTTAAAGTAAGATATTGTGTCTCCGGATACCAAGATATGTGTCCTTGGTACCGATGGGCTGTGTTCCTACTATGGTATGTGTGTGTGTTTTTTATTTTTGTGGCCAGTTTTGTGTAACCATTCAAGAAATCGTTTGACTGATTATGTACACGTATTTCGCCCATCGTCCTAGTGTAATGGCTAGTTTTCCATTTTCGTGTTACGGAGTTCACATCTGGCTTCTTAGACCGGCTGTTCCGGTTGCACGTTTTCGTGGCTTCCTCGCTGTCTTAAAAGAGTGCTAGAACGGAGCAAAGTGGGGCACGTTCACTTGATTCCATAATCATTCTAATTAATAATCGCTATTATCATATTGGACGGAACTGTATAACTTGTTCTTATGAGCGTATTTACTCGTAAATAAACAGCGATACAGACACTTTCTTTCAGTAGCTGAATATTTGTGTTGTTATAAAGCTGGAGAGTTACATGTGCATTTTGATATCACCCCCATGCGTTTATTTGCCCCACTGATCGTGTGCTCCATGATGATGATGATTATGATGATAAGGCTATTATGAAGCTAGTCCATAAGTGTTTTTCTCTCTTTCCGCTGTGATGTAGGAGCTGAATTTTTTTTAATATGTCGACTGATGTCAACCTTCGGAGGGTTAGTGAATAATGAAAAAGAAAGGCGGTGGGAAGAAGTGGTCATAGCCAATTAGACATACTAAATAACACTTGTCTGGAGATATTGGAGAACTCCGCGAAAACCTGCATGGGGAAAGCCGTTTCCTATCAAGTTTTGAACTCAAAGACATTCCCAATACCATGCAGGAGCGGTACCCAATTTGAACGCGGCATTCTGTAATGTTCGCCTAAAAAGCAAGTTTACAAGATACTGGGGTTTAAGTGCTTGTAATTACGTACTTTTTAGGAGCATAGTTCGCTGTTTTGCGATCTTTTTTTCTTCGGTCTCCACGGGGTCTAGACTGAGTGAAACCGTGGCAGCAACAGCAGGACATCGCCGTAATTTCTGCAGACTTGTGATAAGAGAAATGCACTTAGCGATGTGATAAGTGCCTCAGTCTCAGCGACTACTGTGTTTGCAAATATTTTGATGCTCGTACGATGGCACTTATTCAAATCCGATATTTATTCAATTGTTTCGGTACTGTTCAGACCACGCCGCGCATCGTTTCTGCGTTGTTAGGTCGAGTGGGTCTGTATGTAGTTGTTCAGCTACAAGCCGGGACTGTGAGGCTTATCAGAGAGGTGTATTATTTTCACGGTTTGTATTTACACAGTGGCTGTATGTGGAGTTGGAACTACTTATGTTTACTTACCAAGAATGTGAACATAGTTGTTAGTACTCGATATTAACGTCCCCGTTAAATCATGTTTTGTGGGTACTGGGACATTGTCGCCATTAGCACGATTTACTGTCTCCCCATTATTCTTTACGCTTGCAGCTTCTAGGTCGAGTGGTTAAGTCGCAGGTCCAAGACAGGTGCTGTGACAATTTCTTCTTTTGTAGTTTTCGATAGGCCATCCATGTAAAGTTTGGACAGCAGGACCTTTGAAGTTAATCGGGCTACAGGGTGGATAGCCGGCGTTTTATACCGTGTAAGGTTAGATGTCTGTCTTCGCCGCAGTGTCCACACCGCCTCTGGGTGCTAACCAGCGTCCTTTCCAGTGCACATCGGTGGTTCTTTCCATTGGACTAAAGCAGCCAGCTCGTGAGGATGACCTTGCCACCCCTTACCAGGGTGAAGAATGCGTGGCATTATATCTCGTTATGCTTATGCATTTTCCGATCCGCGTGCTGTAGTAAGATCTGAGTTAAACGTTCACGTGATAGGGAAGATGGAATATGGCCAGCCGGGTCCATCGTACGAGACAGCCCCGCACACTTCAGCGATACGCACACCGAGTTCGCTAGTTTAAATTATGACCTCTTTCCGGGGCATCGTGTAATTTATGTTCATTAGGCCTATCATCATCATCATCGTCGTCATCATCATCATCATCATCATCATCATCATCTGTAAAGATACAGTATTGTGTACCCTTTTCAAGTTACGAGCTTATCTGAACTTGCAGTTCTTGTTTGGATTTGTTTGAAGTTCAGATCTGTGGAATTTGTGTGCCCCGCCATCTCTCAGTTTAAAACTTTTTACGGAATGCAAATTGCAGGCTACGTTACCTTGTAAGTATGCATACGGGTACTGACATAATAAGAAGACCGGAGTGGAAGGGTTATGTAACATCGCCTAGCGTGCGCAGTCGTATGGAATAATAAACCCATCGAGTTGCCATGGTCGCTTACAAGAACAGTATTTATTCATGTTCAGGTGCTTCGTAATTATTCACCATTAGTATGATGTGTGCATAATAACAACAGAAGTAACACTGGTTTTGGTTTAAATACTTCGCATCGGGTTTACATCTATTGAGACATTGCCTGAACACGTTAGGTCTGGAGACATAAACGTAGAATTTAAGGTTACAAGTCGACCAGCTCCGCGGACACGGTTAGTGCATTTCGCTTTTTATCATGAGGCTTTGCCCTGCCCAGGGCATTGCTGCCAACGATCTGAACTACGGACGGCATTTATGTGTTGTGTGTATTTTTACATTCAGAATGAGTATTTTGGTAGGGTGAGTCAGCACTCACACATGTTTTGTATGTTTTTGTTTTATTTGTGTAATTGTGTAAATGTGTTAGTGCTGGTTTCAAAACTGGCCCTTTGCTGCCAAGCTTGCACCTTAGTAAATTGAGTTGAAAGTTGGTTGTGCCGATGGAGTATCTGTGTTATTCTTTTACATATACCTATGACAAGGCACGATTATTTGTGACAGTTCAAGATTACGAGTGGCCACGTCAAATTTAATGTTTCGAAAATAGACCAATGGGAAACAGGATCTGATTGTAATACTTACCGTCAGTTTTATTCAACTGTATACTGAGAGACTACATCCCACTAATTATATAATACACATACCCGCTTCTGAACATGGCATCCCTCAGTACAATATCTGATTACATTAAATTTATCAGAAATAGCCTCAGCGTTTCGCGTACTTACCATGTTTGCTGGCATGTAGGTGAACTATATTTTATACAGAATTTCCGGATGTGTATAGGATGTGTCTCCATACCACATTCAACGTGTTTAACTCCAATTAATCATTATTTATCGTCAACATACCGCAAGATAAATCTTTTAGGTGTCGGAATTGGTTTAGTGAATGTTCTTATGCGTGTCATAATAATTATTTACAGATTAAATATTACTTAAAGCAGTGTGTACGGCTCTTGTCACATTACGTAACGTAGGTCCCATTTCCTTGAATTACAAGGCCAGTTTCAAACTTCTTATTTTAAGGTACTTATGAACGCCAAGGCTGACGTGGAATTTGTACGTAAATGTTGCTATAATCAGACCATATATCGCAGTGTAGTGTTCATAACTGATAACTAATTCGTATTTGGAATGTCTCCGTTTCGAAACTCGCAAGATCAGTTCTCATGCAGGTTAATTTAAGGCAATTTCGAACATAAAGTTTGACGAGGTATTTGTACCTAAGTTTGCAGTTGTGTGTTGCTACGTTCAGATCAGATATCTTGAGGTTTTAAATTCTCATTCACATTTGAAATGCTTGGGGTTCGAATCTCGCTCTTCTGTACCAGGTGTACTGCAGGAGAATTTAGACGCTTCTTTCTTCGAGGCTCTCCCGACAGTTAATTTAAAACCGGCGTAACTGACAGTGTCAGATTAACACCCGGCAGTGTGCCATCGAGAAAGCGTCGATTTAACCAAGGACTAAACCGGCAGTACCTACGGATCGCAGTTTATAAACAGAGTTGAAGTGTAGCATTTTATTTCTTTAATGACGGATAGTCATCTGCGTAATTTCTATCGCATCGTCTTGCAGGAAAATTGTGGATTGTGAACTGGTACGTGTTTGGGAGCATTTTCCTGGAGGGACTTACTAGAATTACTTAATATATTATTCAGGAGTGTCGGTCTCCAATCTGAGTATCGAAGTAGGGATCAGTGAATTAACCACTACATTCACTGTTAGGGACATTGTTTTATCTGACAACCGCCGCTGGTCACTTTTCGTCGGCTTCGTTATGCAACTTAGACTTGCAATTAATAACGTGTTTGTTAGATGTGACGCGTGGCGGGGAACCGAAGGGACACGTTGCAAGCACGTGTTTGAATCCCGAAAACGTAATATTAACTGCAGTATATTGAACTGAAATACGCGGACTTGACTCAAGGCAAATTGGTATCGCGTCGAACGCTGCGTTCCCCCTCGTCAAGTGAAACTCTTGGAGTGAAGAGTGTTGCGAGGTTTTTAGATAAAATAATGCCCTGATACTATAAGTGAGTGTGGTGTGTTTCCACAAAAAATAACATGTTCCTGCTACTTCACGATGTTTCGTTAGGTACGAGTGTTTTCTAAAGTCGTGTGACTAATGTCAAGCTAAGGCGGGAAGGGAGTGAGATTTTAAGTGGCCGTCATTGTGGGTTAGGGTTAAGTCCAATGTGATTAAGATTTCAGTTTGCTGTAATAGTTTTGGTGGCAACACTTTCATTTTTGTGTTTATAAATAGAAGGTTAATACGATTTGTTGGAATGTATTCATGGTTATTCGGAAGTTAGGCTGTTACGGTTATGTTTTTATTGTACCTGATGTTGCTTAATAATCAATATATATATATATATATATATATGTCACTTGTGAACTGTGTTACTGAACGATATACGTAGTCCCATCGGTACGAACGGTAAGTTAGTATATCGGAATTAGCCAGACGAAACTGAGCAGAACACGGGAACATCAGGTTAGGGGGTCCTCTTCCATACCTGGCTTCGAACTGCTTTCCCCCCACCCCCACCCCCGAATCGTAATTACCCGACTTACCACCGAAGGAACCTGCTGGTTACGTAAGTTTGTACAAGGTGACCGAATTGCACATTATTAACAGCTCCGATGGTCGTGTCTTATAGGGCGGTTTGTTGCCGTTAGTCGATTATGCAGTTTCATTAAGTGTATTTCACAGTCACTGTTATGACACGATGGACATTTTCAAAGGAAATGAGTTTCTACACATCTGTAGGCAGCAGAATATGTTAATAGTTCCGATATGTTGTTGAGCCCTGTTTGGTCATCTTTATTCCCGTGGTACTGTTCGTTTGTTAATTTGTTGCCACCTCCATAATTTTACTTATAGGCTTCAATTAAAATGATTTTTTTAGTCTATTACTTTTGGGAAAACACATACAACAGTACAAACCTTCAGAGGAAATGGCTAGGACATTCGGAAATAATGTCTCAAAACCAAATCAGTAAACTGCTTGGTTAATGTAAACCGAAAACGTATCTGACGAAAAGGTCGTTTCACAAGATGTGACCGCAACAGACCAAGGACTTAATCCTCAGGTGCTTGATGATGGTGATGATGCGACGATGATAATGACTACATACACACGCACGCACGCACGCACGCGTGTACACAAAACAATGATTTGCTATACCGTGGTGTTCGCGTAAAAATGCCACTATTGGTGTACTTTTATGTTCTTAGTTTATGTGATAAAACTTTCAGTCATTGACTTCGTGTGCCTCACACTGCTCAAACCAGCAAGTCTCTAGCTTGTTTGAAATTAAAAATGACCGCCTCGAAGCGCGACAGAACTCCATTTCATTGCAAGAAGCTTAGTGGGTGCTTGTGTAAAAGACGCAGTTTAGTGCCTATTCGAGGAAATATTGCCAGAAAGGATGACGAGCTACCGTTATCCAATAACACTGCGTAGTTTGTTTTTATTACAACCAACAAATGCGCAGTTAATATCACAACAGTATATCTTTATATAATATATACTGCTACATGTTTCGACATTTGTACCTCATCATCAGGGACTTTTACATTTGTGTCTTGCCAAGTTGAAGCTGTTAAAATTACAATTCTATGAAATTATTAAATTATTATTTAATCGTTGTTTTGTTTTCCCATACAGTCTATTCGACGTTACAATCTATTGTGCAAGCAGTGTGTATTTGTGGCTGCATATACAATCCCAATCCCTAGTTGATGTTAGTGTGCTAACGCCGTACCAGCACACACATAACGTACTACATAAGATGTACATGCAGCTACATAACTATAAATCAATGATAATACACATTTTCACCCAAGACCATCCTTTCACTTCACACCGCTCCCCATTTTTCACTTCCCCGCGCTTTTGGACGTTTCGTCACAACGCTACAAAAAGCTTCACTTCACACTTATAATTACTTCCCTAACCCTCTTTCCAAAAATATGTGATTTACGGGAAAAAGTCACAGTGCCTCTGCAGGCAGTTGGTTCCACAGTTTGATTGTCCCATTTACAAAGAGGTATTTACCGAGATCTGTTCTTCCCTAATTTTACGATTGTGATCATCCCTGCTCAGGTAGCATGATCCTTTTAACCTCTTCCCTATAGATTTCCATGCCCCTTCTCCGGTATATGCTTCGAACAGGGAGCAAATGCGAACTCTCTTCCTACGCTGCACCAAGGTATCCCAGACCGAATCGTTCGTATGATTTGCAAACTTAGCCGCTATCTTTTGCACACGGTCTAACGCGTTGATCAGACCTTCGCTGTATGGGTCCCAGCACGAAACTCCATGTTCAAAATTAGGACGCGCTAGTGACATGTCAGCTAAACTTATGACCTTATTTGTGTGTGTGTAATTACTTGACACAAGTTCCTAAATTACAGCACAAAAGTGACACTGTCACTCCAAACATTCGTAGGAGGTTCGCTAGATTGTATATTACTATGAAAGGGGTTTATGAGACCTAAGTGTTGGAAAACGGTGCCGTGAGATATAATATCCATGTGAAAAACACTGGCGTTAGTAAAACTGGTATATTACTTTTGTGGGAAGGAAACCGGTTTGTGCCTGTGTTCGTTTTCGCCAAATACTTGCCATGCGGCTTCGCATTGGTTGCCGTGCGGCTAGGCTGACCTACTCCGTAGTTAACTAGTTTGGGACGCAGCGCCTTCAGTGCGGCATTCGGCGGTGTGGCGTTAATCGTCGTGATAGCTGTGGTGTTGTAAAAGTTGCAGTTGACGCTATACACGCCGTGCACTAGATGGGGGTGAGTGGTCAGCCTGACGTCCCAGCTGCTTAACCGCCTTCCAAGGAGTTTCCTGTACCCATTGAATAGGAGGCTACGTGGGTCCCAGTGCTGGTCGGATGTTTTAGAGGAGAGAAAAATACCCAACCGTTGCCTTCTTGACGTTGTTTGACGAATAGAAAGAGGAATACCAGTGTTCTTTGGTTCCGACTTACTTCTTGGAGACTGTGTGCCTCAGTAATAATACAGACTTTCTGTATAATAGCCATTTATATTGATGTTTGTAATTTAGAACTTTTTGAGGGCGAATTTGCTGTTCTGGGGACACAAAATGTAAAGCCATCCGTTAGAAAACCGAGAACGAGGTGGAGAATAGCACTCCGATCAGCCTTTGACACCTAGAGGCGCACAAGATATAGCGATATTTAAGAATGTTGATATTTTGCCCTCTGTATGTTGTTCTGGTATCAGTACGTATGCCTGTGTTAGCTGTAACGGTATCCGAATGCGATGCTGTCTGTAACAGTCATTTTCAATTCCAACGTAGTCATCCACAGAAGTTCCATCTTAGGTGGTTCTGAGACGGGCAATGTTAGTTGAGACAGATGTTCCCATAAACACAATGCCAAAATGGGGAGGGTGGTTCCATGCAATATATTATGACCAAAAAAATAATTTATAAAAAATTTACAAAAAATATTAAATAAAAAAGAATGACAATCTTCTCTTGAAATGTGGGCAGGGCATCTGGAGCTTCGTCTCCAGCCTTCACCAATACAGGTGACGATGCAAGAGTCCTTGAAGGTTATTTGAAGAAATCAAGCACTGAAATATGACGAAATAAAATGCATTTTCTTGTCCTTTATAATCGTTTCAAAACAAGCAAACATTCTCATAATTTCTTGTGAGGTTGATGCTGCTAGCTGCTAGTTGGAATCACTGTCTTCAGACACCTTAGTTACAGTTTAATATTGTGCATTCCGTGCATTGTGCTTGTAATCATTTATTTATTTTTATTTTTTTTAATGCCCCCGTGGACTTCGTGGTCTTCCCTCCTGGGCATGGCAGAAGTGTAACCGACTTCTGAGGTTGGGACGCCCATGAGGCGCGGTTACGTTGTCCCGATGATGTGAGTGGTGATATAGGAGGATGTAGT
>Ga0123357_10009208_pt1 | contig 12445 bp, 11 predicted proteins | sample TergutEmb28metaG_FD_89873 | JGI IMG/M metagenome (GOLD analysis project Ga0123357, IMG submission 89873) | Embiratermes neotenicus P4 segment gut microbial communities from Petit-Saut dam, French Guiana - Emb289 P4 | ecosystem: Host-associated > Arthropoda: Insects > Digestive system > Gut ... | reverse complement strand
TTTTCCATCCTTCTCCAGCACCACATCTCAAAACTTTCCAGGTGTTTCTGATCTACTGCCCGAAGCGTCCAAGTTTCAGCACCATATAAAGCTATGCTCCAAATGTAGCACTTCACAAGCTTCCTCCTCAATTACAAGTCCAATGTTCTAGTAAAAATATATATACCAGGTTCATATAAAGTGCAGCAGAGTGGTGAGAACGAGGCCCTATATGCAGCGGCCTCAAATGTGCGTACTGTGCCAGCTCTATGATAGACGAATAGCGAGATTGGTAGTCAGCAAATGGCAGGGGGAAAAAGAAATGCTTGAAAAAAATCTGGCCCCACTACTTATTTCATCTTAAATTCCACACACACTACTCTAGGCCTGAACTCGGACCTCCGCTACAGGTTACATGTATGAGAAGTAATGTCGAATGTTACTGCCTTCATGTTTATCCTTTCCAGAATCGTGTCTAAGACATGCCGTTTAAAGCCTTCGTGACCCGCTCCAATGAAAAATGTATATACAGCTAGGATCGATACTATCGACGTATCTACCTGTAAACATCGAGGTAGTTTTGGACTTAAAATGGCGTACTCAGGGTACCTGTTAATCTGGATCTTACGTACTAACATTTGCATATGGATTATGGCCTTATCACCTGAATATATCATCCAAAGAACGAAGTACGTGACTCCGTATCTCCATGCCACTTCTTGAACTGTAGTATTCACACAGCTATTTGTGATTCTGGGAAATAAGGAATAAGAATTTTACATTGTTCATTTTGTATGTTATTCATACCGTGCATTTTCCCATATTCAGTATATTATTTAACTAACGCACTTATAATACAATATACATGGCATACATAAACTCCTACACGTTTCGGCACCGAGGTTTCATCATCAGAGAGTTACCGCAACGAAGGTGTACAAGCCAACCTGCCAATATACGTTTTGTTTATTCTTATAAATATAATCAAAAAGTTTGGTTGTTAAAATACATAAAATGTTAAAATGCATAAAACCGATAGTAATAATCATTTACAGTATTTTGATGTTGCAGTACGAAGTGCATGTGTTGGATAATATATTGATTAAAAAACAAGAATTTTGGGAAGAACTCTCGCCTTCTACCCTTCAAAGCAGAGTGATTGCTGTACTAACTAGACGACTAATTCCATGAAACATAATTCTTCTTGAGAAGCTAACAGTTCCTCAGCTAGTCAAGAAATCCCCCGCATTTTATGGAGCCCGAAGGTTCATTACCGCACTCACAAGCGCTGGCACCTGTCCTTATCCGAAGCCAGATGAATCATAAACATGCAATCCCAATTGTACTTCCATTTTACAAGAGCTTTTGATTATCTCGCAACATATATAAGCTAGCATAAAATTTTAATACGGATTTACCAATGTAATGATAGAAGTTTTTTACATATATTTTAAAGATATATCGGCCAATAAATTTTGAACTTGAATTTTTAAAATAAAAATGGTTTATAAACAATATGGGATTCCATAATATGCGCACTTACTGAATTACCATGTCCGTAGCCTGAAGATGGTTCACTAGATCCGAAACATGTTGCCAACTATGTATTAATGACTATATATCTGTTGTGTTTGACTGAATAAATTATTTTATCACATGAATCCAGTTCAAACCTCTCCATCCCGCATCTTAAAGATCCATTTTAATATTATCCTCCCATCTATGCCTAGGTCTTCCAAGTTATTTCCTTTCCTCAGGTTACTATGCGTACCACGTAATTTAGCACTGCAAGCCTCTGTACATGACATTATCCACATAGCTTATTTACGTGGTCCTGTGACGCTAACTACAAACAGCTGTTACTTCCCTACACGGCACAGACAGACAGTACTACGTAATAGAAATGCAGCATATTGATTGTGCGTGAGAAATGAATTTTCATGTATTGTTTAGAACAATTTTATTAATCATTGTGTTTCAAATTGGGCAGCAGGGTGTCTTTTTGAAAAAGACCTAGATTTATGAATATACAGGCAAATATCATGCTTCATAATCCTTGTCACGGAAAGACAGTACGTTTTCTGTGCGGTGGGTTTCGAAAATTTACACATTGACATCGATTTGATTTCATGTTTCGTTCCATCTCGACGCAGGTTGGGTTGGTTTTCACCTGTCTTAACACACATGCTGTTATGGATCCATACATCCCAAGTTGCTACTGTATGCTTCTCATGCCTCTTTCCTAACTTAAATTCACCACATTTAATCTACATTTCTTTCCCAATTACACATTTCACCATTAACCAGTAAATTAAAATTCCCAGGCCCTTACTTCAATATACTTTAATGCACAAATGTGGGATAAACGACTTTTCTCCCAAAGGTTGTGCGTAATCAGCACCGTATTCATTTTTGATACAAATCACCAAATATAAAATATTGTTTTTCGTAAATACGTCGAAATACTCTATTTTATATATAAAAGTTTGTGTTTTGAAAGATTCCATTTTATTTTTGCACCCAAAGGTACACTTTGACTTTAAAGAGTTCCGCGGAAATTCAGGATCGGTCACGAAAGTTCCACAGATATTAGGAGTATGAAAACAGCTAGTCCGAACTATTGACAGCCGACGTTAAACAAACCACAAGTACCTGAATTATTAAACTACGACACAAATATCTAGGCTTTGCAGTACACAGTACAATAAGTAAATGATTAGCAACACCAACCAACGATGTCTGCCGACAATCTATGATAACACATTAAGACAATTTAGGTCACCGCGTTAAGAAATTATGTCACAAATTCGATAAATTTTAAAATGGGTGTGACCCATGACCATGAAGCAGCCAACTAACTTAATACTGCAACAGGGCGTGTGCTGCGGTCTCTTTAGGTAATGAACGACAAATATAGATCTGACTATAATGCTATTTACTACATGCACATTTTGATGGATTTCTTTCTGATGGCAATGAACAAGTCTGCTGTACTAAGGCTGGGCTGACAGACGGCAGGTATACAGGATGGTTGGAAAATAAATAAGTAATGTTTAAAAAAATTAATGTCGACCATTGTTTCCAAGGAGGACAAATGCGAAGAACTGCACTTCATGCAAGATGGAGGACGGCCGTATCTTGAGCTATCTGTACATGCGTGGCTTTATAAGCACATACATGGCCTGTGGATTGGGCGTCGAGGAACAACATAATGTCCTCCATGAAGCCTCTGTGTCAATCAACGAGATTTCTTTTGTTAGAATTGGGCCAAACAGGCATTGTACACATCAAAACGTAGAACACTTGATGAACTGCAACAACAAATTCGAGATACTGTTGCCACTGCCCCCCGACTTTTAACGAAAGGTGTTGAATCTTTGTCTTCCAGGTAGCAGAAGCGTGTGCAAAATACCGGGGCCTATGTTGAAATAGGAGGCTTAATGATATTGTAAGGGCTTTAAAATGGGGCAATAAATGTAGCAATACGTGTAACCATTCCGGTTAGAAGATACAGCCATTTAACATTCTGATTTCACTTTACAGTCACTCTGTACATCGAAAATACTGCGCGAAACGCAGGTAAATATGCTAAAAATTATAATAGCTGACATGTGATAGACTCGTCCTGTAGTCTAACGAAGACCTTCGTGACGTTTGCACCAGAAGCTGAAACTGTTTGATTGACTAATACTTCTGCGCCATTCATATACGTTTCCTGTCGGATGCCTTCCAATTCAATTTTGAATAGTACTACTGTTCTCGGGTTCGCTGAAGTGTCTATACGAGGTGATTACCATCGCAAGTAGGCTAATCTTCATACGCATCAGTCTCTCGGTAATCCGGACCGGATAATCCGGATTCCGTGACAATCTGGATAATTTCGGGCCAACCCCGGTAATCTGGTCGTTCTGGTCATTGCCAGGATCACTGAGGAAAAATCAGAGGCAATCCGTATACCAATACTTGTGGCGTGGTGAAGAGGGACGAGCCACGACTTCTCAAAAGTATGGATGTGCTCTCTCGAGCGTCGTAGTTCTCTTTCTTTCTTATTTCGATATTAGAGTGACATGAGAGTGAAATAAATACCTCATTATTATTACTGTTATTATTATGCACCGTTCAGCGCAGAATTTAGGCTTTCAGGAGTTATACTTCAGCTTTGAGTGATGATGTTACCTATTCCAAGCATTTTATGCTCGGTGATCCTGATTTCTTGGTAATCCGGACCACCCCTGCCCCTCTATAGTCCAGATTACCGAGAAACTAGTGTATGTCGGTAAGTTTCATTGCGGTATTTAGAAAGGAAAATTGGTAGGCCTGAATGGAAGACCACGGGGGTAAATGTGGCACAAGCAAAGGTACAACAATCACTGTACATGCCCCGAGGTTTCCAGGAAGTTGAAGCTTCCAGATTTCAAGAACACGAAGGCGGTAAGGTTGCCAGTCCTACGCAACGACCGCCTTTACCCCCCAGAAAATATTCCTGGCACTCATTTCTATTAGAGGCCGAGTCGATCCCACAGCCACAGTCCGACCAGAAGGAATATGTCAATGAAAAATTCCAATGACACCATCAGGAATCGAGCCTGTGACTTTCCGGCATGTAGCACAGTTCCCCAACCAACAGCGCCACCGCAAAATGTAGGCAGTGAAGCTGGCTGGAGGACACCAGTGGCTCAGAATGATACCCAACGGCGGGCCTTGACGAGTGGAATTTTTGTATGGCCCGTTTAACGACGCTGTCAGTGTCACCGACCATATGGCGTCGAATGGCAGGGTGACTGCTGAACAGCCAACTGAACTGAGCCTTTGGTTTTTGTCGCACAATTTCTAGACTATCGGCAATATTTGGTTATTTAAGGCTGGAAATACGTCTACCGGACTAACAAATTATCCATACGGATGATCGAGCGGTTATCTCCGCGCAGTGTAATAAAATTACGCATCATACTGTACTCTTACAATTCAAACATTGTTTTGGCGCAGACTGTGAGGGCCAGCCGTCACTTAACACCTATTAGAAATCAAGTTATTTTTGACAACGTAAGGTACGTTGTATTTTTGTAAAGATCCATTTCAGCTGCCGACCTAATTTCGTGGCCCCAAACCGTAACGCCTACACATTCGGACGGATACCGAGCACGGTTATCGGTACTTCCGTCATTTTTGTAAGACACTACATGAAAATTCTTAGATCGTTCGTTATCACGGTTGCTAACTTTCTAAGTACTGTCGATAGTCTTCTATAGCCATCTTTTTATAGTCGCTTTTAAGCTAGGCCTTAAGAAAAAAAAACACAGGAATCTAACCAACCTTTATATGGAGGCTTAAATAAACAAATTTATCATTATTAACCAGTCTGATAAGCAGACTAATTCGACACTGTCTTCAAAATATAAAGCTTGAGAGTAATGTATACGCAGAAAGTAACAGAAGTTCTCTCCATAACATGTTACGACTGGCACAGAGGATGGACTGGAGGTACACTCCACTCATTTTTAACCTCGGCGCTAGATGGAGGCGAGTGATCAACGCCACGCCCCGGCTGCATTACTCCCAAGAAGAGCTCCAGGCACCATTGTACACGAAGCTGGGTTGGCCATAGGGCCAGTCTGGACGGGTATGAGAAAATATTTTACCCCCCACCAGCATTCAAACACCGGGCCGTCCAGCCCGTAGCGAGTCGTTTTACCGACTGAGCTATACCGGCCCCACAGAGCAACAGAACGTTTAGTGTAATTACCGAGTCCGGATGGTTGATAGCGGCAAACGGTGGGGGTACATCCTTTTATGTAGTTCGGATACCCTGGTAGGTAAAGTGAGAGGAAGACACCAACCTTTGTTCAGACAGCAGTGTTCACCGTGTCCGATACTACTGGCTGATTTCTACAGAACTTAGAATGTGTCGATAAATATTAGTAAAATTCCACAATATAAAATTTCATTACATCCCGTTCATTAACGTTCTTACATGCAGATTGAGAGAAATGGTGAAAACAGACACATGTCTTCAAGTTTCAGCTGTGAGCGTGCCAAAACTTCAGTCAGGATAAAAGTACCTCAGCTGAAATTCGAAGGGCACTTCATTAACAGCAACCAGCTACCTCAGGCCGAACTGACTGACATAACCTCAATTCTATTGAAAACTCTTTGGCATAATTCTAGCAAGCCTGGCATTAGTGGATCGATGTTTTGCATAAAGGAACTCCATGACGTCCGTTACTAGGTTGCCGTCCTCAACCACCCTTTCCCCGCGAGGCTTCCTCTCGTGCACACCTTAGGCCATTGTTCCTTCGTGACATGGAGTCAATACAATGGCCAGATGACCTTGGATAACAAAACTGACGTAGCATGGCAGTACTGTGCATGAATGAATTATCGCAAAAAATATTGTGCTTGAGGTAAAAAGAAGATTGTGTTCAGAGAAGCATTAAGTTTAGTAGCCGAGCACAGACTTGTACTTACAATATTGAAAGAATTTAATTAATTATTCCTTTCTATTCTTTTCAGGTTCCTTACTTGGAAACTATAATACATAATAAACCAAAAATGCACTAATAGCCCCAACTTTCACTTAAAAACATATGTCTTTCCAAATTTCTATTTCTATATATTGATCCTTCCCCTATGTACCATCACGATAATTGTCCCGCCTTCATTTTAATATTATTTTTTAATATTTATTTATTTGTACTTTATTTTCCAGAATAATCATTCAAAACCAACAGTTCTTCTGAATACCACACCTTTTATCTAGAAACTGTTTGAAATATAGAATCCTTAATGCAGCCCCAGTAAAAGACAGATATCATCTTCCTCCCCCATACATTTCACCTACCAAAAATTACCAGAACTACAAAGAAAAATCAACGGATGGCATGGAACAAAGAAGAAAAACATTCCGACATTCACTTACCACAAAATCTACCAAAGAAAAATGATATATATACACACCCCAATTACACTTTAATATAAACCAATTATTTGTACAAATGAGATCTCATTTACCTAAGACGGATGATGATAAGTCCTTAGCCCGGCCTACTTCCCGATGTCGTAGACGGAATCGATAGTGTATTTGGAAAGAGGGGTCCGTTCATGTGCCGAATTGCAAGTCTTTTCTTGTTACATAGGCTGAAAGGAAGCATGTCAGACGACGCGCGCGATTTCAACAACATGGAGACGAGAGCTGTCATCAAACTTTTTCCCCCCTGAAAGGCAAGGCGCCGAAGGAAATTCACGCCATTCTGAAAGAAACATTAGGGGAACATGCACAATCGTATGCCACCGTCAAAAACTGGGTGGTCCAGTTTAAACGTGGTGATTTTTCCACGTGAGATGCGCCTCCTGGACGACACAAAACAGTGACCACCCTGGAGATTATTGGTTAAATTCACGAGCTAATCTTGGAAGACCACCGAATTTCGGCTAAATCAATGGCTGAGCAACTGGGCATCTCACGTGAGCGGGTTGGGTCCATCATTCATGAAGATCTGGACATGCGGAATCTCTCCGCGAAGTGGGTTCCGAAATGCGGAATTTCTCCGCGAAGTGGGTTCCGAAATGCGGATAAAAAATGTCAACGGTTCCAGTCTTCTGAGCAAATTTGGAATTTTTTCGGCGCGATCCGAATGATTTCCTGTCGCAATTGGTGACCACGGAAGAAACCTGGTTGTATCACTACGACCCGGAGACAAAGCAATAGTCAATGGAGTGGCGGCATAGCGGCTCACCCCGCCCTAAAAAATCCGAGGTCAAAAAATCCGCTGGAAAAGTTCTCGCCTCGATTTTTTGAGAACAAGACGGCATCCTCCTCATTGATTATCTTCTAACGGGCCAAACTATTAACGCGGAGTATTACTGATCTCTGCTGGTGCAATTGGAGGACATTTTGAAGGAAAACGCCGCGGGAAGATCACCAATGGAGTCTTGTTCTTGCATGACAATGACCCAGCTCACCGAGCACTTGCAATCCAGAAGAAATTGGACTACCTGGGCTTCCAGTGTCTTGATCACCCACCCTATTCTCCGAATCTGGCTCCGTCAGACTACCACCTTTTCCCTGGACTGAAAAAAAACAATTGAAAGTTCGCCATTTTTCGTCCGACGCGGAAGTCATTGCTGCCGCGGAGACCTGGTTGGACGGACAACCTTCTGAATTTTTTTTGAGTGGCTTGCAAAAGTTAGAGCAAAGGACTATGAAGTGTATTGAGCTTCGTGGGGAGTATGTTGAATAAATCCCGAGTTTGGTAGCTGTAGTTTGTTTCCTTCATGTCGGGCTAAGGACTTATCAGCACCCCCTCGTATGAACCACCCAAAACCCATTGTATCTTCTTAGTAATTTTTTTATACATGCGGTACCTGAAGATGTTCCTGTTGGACTGAAAAATATTGTAATAACCTGCATACACTAATAATAAAAATCTCCTGAGATGTGATCAATTGATTTTTTCCTGTATATATGTTAATAATGTTACATTTCAGGAGACAGAATGGGCATGAAGAGAAACTGAGAAGATTCTAAAAGATACAGGCCTTACAACAGAAATACAGCACATCCGGAATATAAAAACCAAAGTTTTACCAGTAATAATAGGTGCAACTGACACTATTTCCACGGCATTCAGAAAATACCTGAGCAGCATGCCAGGAAAACATAACAACAAGGAACTACAGAAAGCAGCCATATCAGGCACTGCACACATGCTTTAGAGAGTATCACTGTAGAAGTAAAGAGCATTCAACATGGGAATAGTATTTCACCTACCATAAACTGTAACTTCAAAATAGCTGTAGCACTATATACTCTAGAAATATGTTTGTTTCAGGCATGTAATTATAAATACTCTGCATAAAAGTGATAAATAATAATAATGATAATAAAAATAAGGGTTCAAGGGGTATGGGAGAGGTAGCACCTTTGTATGAGGTTGAATCTGCACAGGTCCTCATCAACCCAGGTGTGCAATAGTGCAACTTGTGGCACAAGCCATCCACTTCTTTGCACACAAGACCGTCCGTGCATAGTGAATGACTACACCCGACAATAGGTGGGCCTGTTTAAACAGAACACAGCGAATCTAGAGGAGTAAACCTTGAAAAAAAAAATCCCTGAGTCTAAAGTGTCAGCAACCATGCCAAAGGACTCCAGAAGCATCTGAGGTGGAAGGTTAGAAGCCATGAAAGGTGAACTCTGGCACCTGGCAAACCCAGTTTCACAAAGCCTTATGGTGGCAAGCGGGGCTCTGCTGCAATGGACCCTATTATCCCTAGCTACTCATGGGACAGGGATGAAGAAACAGCGCAATCAACAAAACCTAAAAAACACAAATGAGCAGCAACTATTCTTGGAGACCAGGAATGGAAACATCTGGATTAGGGGGAAACTGAGTACTGCTAAGGCTGAGAAAGGTTACTGCAACGAGGCAACTCAAAGTGGATCACTCACTCACAGTCAAAGCCACCAAGCCCAAAATACAGTGGAACATACAGAGGTAAAATATAGAAAGGCTTGGACAAAAGAGAAAATAAGAGAAGTGGTATGGTGCTATATGTATTGCAGACAGCATTGTACAGAAAATTACAAGAAAATGTATGAAATATGGAGACAATGTAACACAGAATGCAGAATGTACATGGATGCCAAGAAACTAATGAACCAGAGAAATTTTATTATGAAACACAAAATGATAACGAAGATGGAAGTTGAGGAAATAAGGAGGGAACTGCAAGAAAGTCAGAGAATTCACCTAGAAGAAAGACAAGAAGGAAAGTTAGAACACTCGGGTACCATAAGGGAAGGTTAACATAAGCCGAATGCAGCATCAACAACAGAAGAAGAAACAGAAATTCATCAACAAAGGAATCAGATTTACAAATTAAAAGAAAAAATTGGAAGGACATATTATCAGGTGACACAAATAGAAATTGACAAGAGATCAAGATTACAGAAAATCCAAAATACGTTTAAAATAAAGACAATAATGAAAACGGCCAATGAAGCAATAGAAAAAATACTAGATGGAAAAGATCTAAATATTACTGAGTTAAACCACCTCATTTATGCAGCAGCAACGGTTATTACAGAAGAAATAAATGGAACAAGAGAGTATAAATTAGAAACACAGAGATCAAAAACACCTCCATAGGTTAGACGCCTACAGGAGAGCATAAATAATATCAGAAAAGAGCTGTCAGCTTTGGTGGAAATAAAAGGAGATAAGAGAAACGCACAGGACATAAAAAGAACCAGATTACTTAAGAAATATAACATAAAGAAGAAAGAAAATTTGGATCAAGTGACTAAAGTGCTAACACAAAGGGTTTCAGCAAAGACAGAATGGTTATCTCGATGCAGGAAAAGACAAAACAAGTATTACCAAAATAAGCTGTTTAGGACAGAATGCAAGTAATTTTATAACTGTCTCAGGCAGACATAATCCAGTGCAAAAAATGCACCAGACAAAGAGGAAGTGGAGAAGTTTTGGAGGGAAATATATGGGAAAGAAGTTCGACATAATGGAGAGTCACACTGGATTGAAAACCAGTACCAACAAAATCCAAGGATTGAATGGAGCCCAGTATATGCAAAAGACTTTGCAGGTGCACTAAGAACAACGCTAAACTGGGAAGCCCTTGGAAGAGACCAAATAGCAAATTTTTGGCTTAAGCAACTTACAGTAACACACAAGCATATAGCTGCACTTTTTAACAAATTGATTGAAGAAGATCAAATACTGGAGTGGTTAACAGCAGGAGTAACATTCCTTATTCCAAAAAACAGGAATACTGAAAATCCAAAGAATTATAGACCTGTGACCTGTTTGCCTACAATATACAAACTTATGACATCTATTATAAGCAGGCATATGCAAAAATATATGGATGATGAAAATTTGATGCAAAAAGAGCAGAAAGGGTGCTGCAGCGGATCAAAAGGACGCAAAGATCAGCTGCTAATTTCAAAAGCAATACTACAGGAATGTAAACGCAGGAAAAAGAATCTGTGTATGGCATAGATTGATTATCAGAAAGCTTTCGACAGGGTGCCACACAGTTGGATAATCAAATCCCTAGAGTTAACTGGGATCAATAATAAAGTTATAACATTCACCAAGAAGGTCATGAGCTACTGGAGAACACGTATGCGCCTACATGCAGAAAATAAGCTAATAGAAACAGAAGACTTAAAAATACACTGTGGAATATTTCAAGGAGATTCACTATCACCACTGCCATTCTGCATTTGCTTAATCCCTCTCACTGAACAGCTGAATAGGTTGAACACAGGATATGAAGAGCACATATCAAAGACAAAAATATCACACCTACTTTATATGGATGATTTGAAACTGATCACTAAATCAGAGGAATAGCTCCAAAAACAGATACAAACAGTTAAAATCTTCAATGATGATATCCATATGGAATTTGGACTTGAAAAATGTGCCAAGACTGCATTTAAGAGAGGCAAACTAGTTCACTCACAAAATTTAGTGATCGAAATCAACAGAGAAATACAAGAGCTAGAACAGGGAAAAACGTACAAATACCTCGGGATTGAGGAAAGTGAAGGCATACAACATCAACAAATGAAAGAAAGATAGAAACAGGAATACAACATGAGATTAATAATGATACTTAAATCTGAACTGAACGTCAGGAATAAAATTACAACAATTGGAGCACTAACTGTCTTAGTGTTGAGATACAGTTTTGGTGTAATTAAATGGAGAACTGAAAAAATAAATTGACAGGAAAACTAGAAAGATGCTAACAATGTATAAAATGCATCATCCAAAAGCTGACATAGACAGGCTATATGTAAAGAGGAAAGAAGGAGGGAGAGGACTGGTACAAATCGAAGAGGCATATAAAGCAGAAATAATTAATATTGCAGAATACCTCAATACAAACTATAAAAAAGACCAGTTTGTAAATATTGTTAAAAGCCACGAAAGCACTCAACCAAATACTAACTCTATAATTCAGGCAGCAGCAAAGATTACAGAAGAATTAATTCAACCAAATGAGAAGAGTGACACAAAACAAGATGGAATACAATACACAAACGCAAGATTGGGAGAGTCCTTAAAGAAAAAGTGGAAAACAAAGTAATGCATGGGCAGTACGTTAGAAATATAGATAGAAAGCTTATTAGTGAAGAAGAGACATTCTTCTGGCTAAAAGCAGAAACAGAAAGTGAAATAGTGGCAGCACAAGACCAGGCGTTACAAACAAAATATTATGCAACAAAAATATTGAGCACCAAGACAGATAGCAAGTGCAGACTTTGCAAACATTTGATGAGACAGTAGTCCACATAATATCAGCATGCCCAATACTGGCAAAAGACCACATAAAAAGACATGATAAAGTATGTGCACAACTACACTTCAACATATGCAAGGAAACAGGGATACAATTGGACAAAAAACACTGGTATGAACATGTACAAAAATCAGTA
>Ga0123357_10009207_pt1 | contig 12445 bp, 4 predicted proteins | sample TergutEmb28metaG_FD_89873 | JGI IMG/M metagenome (GOLD analysis project Ga0123357, IMG submission 89873) | Embiratermes neotenicus P4 segment gut microbial communities from Petit-Saut dam, French Guiana - Emb289 P4 | ecosystem: Host-associated > Arthropoda: Insects > Digestive system > Gut ... | reverse complement strand
CTCTTAATTTCTTCCTGAATAGAATTTTGATTTGTTAAGTTTGTTCCCAAATATCTGAACTCTTCCAAACTTGCAAAGAAACTATTATCAATCCTTATACCGTGACATGGTCCTGCATTCTGATTTCGAGACATGACCATGTACTTAGTCTTATCAGCATTTACTTCTAGTTCAGTCTTCTTACTAGCAACTACTAAAGCTTCTATATTTTTCTTTATAATATATACGCTTCCTCACAATATATTAACATCATCAGCATAAACCAGAAGCTGATGTGTACCATTAAACTTCAAGCCATCCTGGTTTACCTGAACCCTCGTAAAGGCGTATTCTAAAGCAAAGTTGAAAAGAAATGGCTATAAATCATCTCTTTGTTTCAAACCATTCCTAACAGGAAACATGTCAGACAGATGCATGCCTACCCGAACTCTGCTATAGGTTTCATTCAGACACATTTTTATTAGCCTTACTAGTTTCCTAGGCATACCAAATTTAGTGGGAATTATATACACGACCTCCCAGGCATACCAAATTTAGTGGGATTTGTATATAAGACCTCCCTCCTAACTGAATCATAAGCTTCCTAAGTCTTTATAACGAGCTGATGCACTGCTTCATTGTATTCCCATTTTTTCTCAAGTATTTGACGAATGCAGAATATACGATCAGCAGCTGACCTGTTGTGTCAAAATCCACATTGATGATCCCCAAAAATTTCCTCTGCATATGGAGTTAACCTTGACAGCAAGATGTGCCTGATATCAAGCACACCCTGCCATCAACCTGACTGCTTGTATGGATGCACGAAAGTAATACCATAAAACTGCAAGTACAAGTCTTCCTGAGGATGAACACTTGGATGTTCGAAACATGTCGAAGACACTATAATTAAATTAAAACACTAATGTAAGAAGTGTGCATTTTGTCTGGTCTTACTACATAGATAAATCACAATGCACGATTCAAAATACGTAAATTTTACACTGGGAAAATAGTGGAAATGAAAATCATCTGCATCTGTAAGCGTTTGAACTCCTATAAAAAAAGTAATGTATTATCTCAAATATGGCTTGCAACTCTCTTCTTCTCAGGCACATACATTTTGGGTCCTTTTTTTAAAGTTTTAAACAACAACCGTTCAATTTCAATAGTACTGTTATCCCACGGGTTCTCCATACAGCCCCGGCTACAGTTAAGCCATTTTATCAAATCACGGGGCCAGCACTGCCATTTTTTGCTGACAGACATCCGCGTGTTGTGTTATCAGAAATCGGTGCACATCTGTTCCTATGTTTTATAATTCATAAACTTGTGGCCCCAAATATTTTGCTTCAGCACTGCAAACACATGATAATCGCTCGGCAAAGAAATCCCATGGCATAAACATAGCTCAGTTAGGAACATATAACAAAGACTTCTAAGCCATCTATGTAAGTAGCGGAAAGCCGAAGTAATTAACCAAAAATTAAATAATTACACTCAGAACTAATTTTTAAAACTTACCATTCACTGAGCTATTCAGGATAGGTCTGCCACTCGCTCTTTATACTGCCCAGACTCATCACGGAAACTGCAGTTCTTTCTAATGTGGATCACATAAAGGAGCAACCTAAAAACGCAGTGCCTTGGTAACACACACTTATGACATGGAAGCTAATAGATTTGGCATTGAATACAATTACGAAACCAATGCGAATCACTTCTCTAACACAGTAACTGTCCTGTTGACGTGTTAAACACGCTGCCTCACAACACACACACAGAGTGGAACAATATGTTAAATGAATCTAATGGAGGAGGGCAGGATGATCAGTTTGCTTCCATCAGTACAGAGAGATTAGCAATTCTTAGCCGTGCAATTAAGCGACCGACTTCTATACTTAATTGACACTAAAATTTAGGGTATATTAAGTTTGGCCACCATGAATGGAATTTTTAGCACATGGAAAATATTACAGAGAATATTTACGACCTAACTTCTCAAAAAGTCATTATTATTATTATTATTATTATTATTATTATTATTATTAATTGGAATAGCTTTTTATTAAAGTATAGCGTCTGTGTAGGCTACGTTTATTGGATAAAACTCCAGTATTTAATATCTGGCAGCATCGCCGTATTTGCGAACACATGTGGTGTGTAGGTGAGTTGATGGTATATCTTCGTGCCAAATTTCACATGCCTACCTGCAATGGTTGGCGCCATCACACACAGAAGTAAATATAGTTTTCGTGCATCACCACCAGACTGTCCGCATTCTACAGACAAATTACCTTTATGAAGGTGCATTACGACACAAGATTGACGGACCTCCGTCAGCAATTACAGCGAGGCTATCGCTTAAGAAGTTCGCGAGGCAAACATGTTGGTATAACTGATCGCTGAAAACTGAAAAATAGTGGAGTGCTATAATCGTTAAAGGTACCCTTGAACATTCATAAAGAGAGCTGTGCACACGACCATGATATGATGGCTCCATAAATTACTGGCAAATAGAATCTGAGACAGATCTTGTTTCAGGTCCCACTGAAAATTCAGCGTGCAGATATATCTCTCAAAGCTGAAGTAATTAGGCTCTGCAGTTGACGAAATGCTTGTTAATTCCAGCCACTTCATTTGATGTGCTGAAGTTGTCAGGCCAAGTGAAGTGGCTATAATGCAACGCAAACAAAACAAAGCAGCTATCAATCCGAAGGCTGCACAAATCTTCAGTTCCCTTTGATCCAAAAGTACATCGTCACGGCAAAAACCATTCCACATCCTCAAGGCATAACACTAACAGACTGACTTTAACAGACTGTTTTCAAAATATATGGACCTCCATATTCCACGAGACCGTCAAATGCACCCTGCGGTATTCCCTTGCATGCTACTCTTAGCAATATCGGCTGAACAGAACTGACATTTCTGCTAATCGTCGTTCAAACTGCGCTTAAAGTTAAACCTGTGCTTAATTAATCACCGCTCCGTAAAATTGTACGGAAGACTGGAACTCCACGTATAGCCTCGTAACTGAAAGGAGGTGAGCGCTTGGCGTCCAGCCAGGAAAGGGCTACCAGTACCTCTCGGGAAGGGCAATATGTGAGCCCCAGGTCCGGCCTGGACGCTTTGAGGAATATAAAAATCCCAGTCTCTCCCTGGAATCGAACCCTGATATCCTCACTTGTACAGTATGCTGTCTAGTTACTACACTAGCCGAGCTATGCCGGCCCCGCAAAATACGGTTATTGCATTTAAAGTCAGTTCAAGTCCTATTCAAGCGAACGGCATTCCTGCCTTTCTTTCGGAAGATGCCGGGTTCAAGCGTTAGTCAGGAAGCCGATTATCCAGAACTTTCCTAGTTTGGGGGACGTTCGCAAAACTGCACAAAGGAACCATTAGCTTCGTCATGTCTATCTGCGTCTGTCCGTCCGTCCGTCTTTTCGTCCTTACATGTCTTCTGCCTTCCGCATAGAACTCGACTCCCAGCGGACGGATTTCAATGAAATTTGAGTATTTTTCGAAAATCCGCCAAGAAAATTTAAGTTTCGTTAAAATCTGACAAGAATAACGAATACTTTACACGGAGACCTATATACATTTATGATATTTCGCTGAATTATTCTTAGAATAAGAAACGATTCAGACATAAGTTGTAGCGAATATCAGAACATACATTTTATGCTCCATAACTTTGTTGCGAAAACTGTGCCTTTTATGATATAATGTGGAAAAATATGGTGTAGCCGGACAGGTCACAAATGACAATCTAATACGGCGCATGCGCACTGTATGATGTATAACTTAGTCTACACACACATACACACACAATATATATATATATATATATATATAATCGCTCTTACTTTTCCACAGCAATGGTTACGCGAACGCGCCTCAGTGTTACGTTAATACGTACATTACTGGTCTTGTCTTTACTGCCTCTGGTCAAACTATGTTATAGTGTCTCAAATTAGTCTACGACAACTTCTTTCCCCTCCCGTCCCATTTACTCATATCATTTACGAACCACCCTAACATACGGCTTTAAATCGATCTCCGCTGCTGAAAACATCGCTAAACAGTCCATAAATACGAAAAAGTAAATAAATATGGTAGACAGTGGCGTATAGTGTCGACAGCTGCAGGCTGCGGTTCATAAATGATCAGCCATAATCTAGCAGAATGTGTGCCGATGAATCCTGCAAGGGCCAACAAATTCGCAAGGAAGAGATGTGACCTCAAACCGTGTGACAATGACCAACAAAACATTCAGTTGCCTTGTCGCCTCTGATACGCGTGCCTAACCGAATGCACCGACTGCGCAAAGCAAACTATTGATCCCCCCCCAAACACACACACACAATCAGGATGGGCCCACTGTTTTCAGGCCTCCTTTACATTTCAAACTTCCCGGAAAAAAACTCCTGCACATATTTTCTGACATGCTTCTGTGTCGCCTGTTACCTTTAAAAGCGCATACATTTAACATTCGACAACAAAGAGGCAAAATAGATCAAAGTTGCCAAGCTCGTATGTTCATTGTTTGTTTCAATACGTGGCCACGAACTCTAAGTCAAAAACTAAATTATTCGTGAGCACGTCGTCATTCACCGCCGTACTCACTATTCACATGGCACAGAACAGAGCGAGGTCCAGCGGAGTGCAAACGGACAGCTGGGATCCATGTCGTGGCCCAGCGCTGGGGCGCCAACCTGGCACATCCTTATAAACTGCGATGCCAAATATAAGCAACAGTTCTAAAAGTTATTTTAAAGCACTTGTCACCCATTCCCGAAGAAAGAGATTACTGAATTTTGATAACAGTAAGAAAACGATAATACATGTCTACTAGGATATTACAGCTTGTCGATTTGCCAATAGTTACCGACTTCTCAGAGCGGCCTGGTACTGTTCGTGTGTCTTCAGGGTCCAAGACAAACAATTATTACATTAATACAATGACTCTGATAAAGATTCAGGTTCTCTGGGACATGACGCCGTATTTTCTCGAAAGCTTGGAAGAAATTATGAAATTATTTTTCTTGGGTTTTCGTACCCTGAGGATGGAAGAAGAATACTCCATTGAAACGTCGGTAACTATTTACCAATCGATACGGCGTCACGTCCCAGAAGATTTTTTATCTACATCAGTCTCGTGAGAACGTAGAATTTCGTAGCATAAGAAATGCTGGAACTCCTTTTGTGTATATTTTTACAAACAAAAAAAATTGTACCGCCTTTCATTAGGCCGTATCACCTCTGGTATTGAAGCTCCTAGCTGTTTCTCGTTCAGTTCTGCATGCAGCTGCTGTACCTATTTATTTGACGCAGGCCCTGTGCCAGACATCTTGTGTGGGTCCACCATTTCGGAGCGGGTTGTAACCGAGGGGGTCATGGTATCGATCCTTCGCAAGGGCATTGACTCGCTGCAGAGTCGGACTGTGCGCCAAGTGCATTTCATGGTTCCAAGAGATCACAATGCCAATCGTAATACATTTACGAAACAGCAGCTGCAACAGCAGTAACAGCAGCCCCGACTGAAAACAATTCACGGCTACACTCCCCCATACTGAATGTCGTGATGCAGTGGGTAACACTCATTCGTATGCGACAGGTCTCCAGTTCATGTCTCGATCTCCATACTGTCTATAACCCACATACAAAAGCGAATACACGGCCCAAATTTAGGCTAAAACCTTCCCCCACGCCCATTCTAATTCCTTATTTACGAGGTATCATCATCCTACTCCTCCTCCTCCTCCTCCTCACAATTATATATAATATAAATTTGTGCCCCTGCTGTCATCATTAACAACGTTATACAGATTACAAATGTCAACCATCATGCAAAACGAAGACACTTCAATGAATGTCACTGCTTCGATTTCAGACTGGAGAATTAACACAGCCATTACGTTGGAAGTGTTGAGGACTGGGAAAGGAAAACATCCAGAGGTATGAAATTAATTGTGGAGAAGGAAGTGCAGCGAAATCAAGCCATAAGGAAACATTACTAATCATACAGGACTTCTTGGGAGACATCCAGAGCACTGTGCGTACATTCCCACGTTGCAAAGACTGCAATATGCTGCACTTGGGCTGAGACAGTCCCGTTTGGATGGCGAAACCCTTTCCGCTTATCAGAGAGTGACGCTAATGACTGCTAATATAAAGTGAAGTGGAGAAAAAGTATCCCTGTGCACACACTTTTGGCGTGTGTGAGAGTTGGAGAACAGGTAGGATTCAAGACCTAGCCATTTTATTCCACGTGGAAATGCCCCTGGGGTAAGACCCCATCGGTACCCCTTGAACAGAAGGCTGGATGGGCTCCAGAGCCGGTCCGGGTGCTTTGGAAATGATATAAATCCTTGTTCCCGCCAGGAATCGAAGCGAACGAAACGTCGCCTTCTCCGTTTCAGACAGCAACTCCAGTAAATGTCCACATAAAGCGAAAGCGCTACAGAAATTAACATTTATTGTTGTTGTTGTTCTTGTTGTTGTTGTTGTTGTTGTTGTTGCTGCTGCTGCTGCTGTTGTAAACTTCTTGCAAGGTGGCAAGTGTTGTGTGATTCAACATGATTCGGTTTGAAATGGTTCTGGAAGTTTGTTCTCAACTACTACTACTACTACTACTACTACTACTACTACTACTACTACTACTACTACTTCTACTACTACTACTACTAAGAACAGCACAATGTATCGCAGCGCGGTGCCAAATTACATTAGCGAGAAGAAATCATGTTCGAAAAGGTTTTCATAGTTTTAAATATTAACATCATTTTATTCCGAGATGTCACGCCGTGTGGTCTGGTAGACTAGTACCTACCAGACCACCCGGCGCCATATTTGACGTTGAAAGACCGCAACATTAATAACAACCTGCACTGACAGGCAGTATAACTGTTCAGAACTTCGAGAAGCGAACTATTAGGCACATACACTGATTTCAATTCATAAATACCGAAACTCTAGCCGTAAATACCACCAAATTATCTTTCCTAATTACGCTCGCTTAACTAACTCCATGGAGCAGAGTCGTTCCTGAGAATCTAACCGGTTTTCAGCCAGTCAATAAATTCACGGCACTTATAGAGCCCGAAGGTTCATCACCGTACTCACACGCGTCCGCCACCAGTTCCTATCCTAAGCCAGATGAATCCAGTCCATGCATCCCCGCCCATTTCTTTAACGTCCACGTTAATATTATCCTTCCATCTATGCCTAGGTCTTCCAAATGGCCTCTTACACTCAGGTCTCCCCCACCATAACCCTATATGCACCACTCCTCTCCCCATACGCCCCACATGCCACGCCCATTTCATTCTTCTTGATTTGATCACTCGAATAATATTTAGTGAGGAGTGCAGATGATAAAACTGCTCGTTATGGACTTCTTTCAGCTCCCCTGGTACCTCGACCATCTTAGGCCCAAATATCTTTCTCAGCACCCTATTCTTGATCACACAGCCTATGTTCCTCCCTCCACGTAAGAGAGCAAGCTTCACACCCTCACAACACACAGTTCGCACTTACAATTTTGCGCCCTTTACCTCAAGATATTGCTTCTATTAATGGAAGTATTCTCTCTTACTTAAGGTTAAAATAATTATCATTCTACTTGAATAAATACGTTGTGTGTGAACACTCAGGCTAGTGAGCATTCAGGTAATGAATACACATGTACTACATACTCCGAACTATCAAACAGGCAGCTGTTACTTCGCACGACTTCGTGTTTGGAGAAATAATCACTCTCGATCCCGACAATCGTTAGTGCATTAGATGAGCACATAATATGGTTCCTAAACACTAGAGTAAATGTTAACATATCCTACGTACTGTAGAAGTCTGTGGCCGGTCGCAATATCTGTTCCCACTTACTGACATACCTGCAACAAAGCTGGGCCACCCCTTATCTAAATCTACTTTTGCCATACATGGGACGGCCCCTACTGCCAAATATCACGAACTGATGAGCAATACTTGGCATATGGCATGCACTTTCCCGCCACAGTGTGTTCACGAAATCCATATTCGATACAGTGAGCAAAAATGATACTGCCGTGAGAAAGCCGCCTGTCTGCCCACATGGAACACAGAATAGGCTATAATACTTGAATAACATTAATTAAATTTTGAAATACATTTCCTGCTCAAAACAGGCTTATAAATTAATTACTAATTTACACTCACCTCAACCGAATTGTGATGACATGTTACTGTAGTGAAGACACTTCTCGTACCTATTGCACTGAACAATTAAAGGTGTACATCATCTTATGTTTTACTTAAATGTATGATTTTACTCCTCCGACAATGCTGCATGTTTCATCCCTACCGAGTCACAAAATATATACACACTCATTACACACAATAACAATTCTGATACATTTTACGTATGTTTTCACTCATTACAGGAGGCTCAAATACCGCACGACAAATTAAATTAAATTTAAATTATTCCTTGGTGATTGTTAGGTATTGCTATTAAAATGTGTGTTACGCAACTGACTTGTATAATTGTCCTTGTAATTTATTAATTCGTGACAATCTTACCCTTATTATTATAATATTAAAACTCCATACGCATGCATAATTCTAACGTTACAATTCGTTGGAAAAGATTAATATAGTACGACTAGCATCCGGCTTGTTACAATCCCCCTCCAACACACATCCCTGTATTCCCCTCCAGTCTGACCATTCTCTTCACACAAATATTAGAAGTGATAACCTTGAGTAATGACAAGCGCTTTGGGCTAGGGCGAAAACAATGGTAGGCAGGGAGTGAGAAGCATCAAGTGACGTCACCCGCGCAAACCGTGGGACTTCTTTCGTTGCCTCAGTATGCAAGCTCCATCGTTGCATTCCTGTACGTGAGCAAAACCCAAACACAGAAGCAGTGAACCAACCCCGCTGATTGCCGTTTTCAGTCCCGCACACAGACTATAATGTGGCCGTGCGTCTGATAGAAACAGCCTGCAGCTGCAGACTGCAATACGAGCCGAACCTGTCGAAATGTCGGAACAGTAGGCCAACCATTACATAAGGCCAAATCCTCTCTAATTCAATATCCATTATTCTGAGGCCTTGCAAATTGTTACCATGGAAGGTGGGGATGACAGCACTCCTACCTCTACCGTTCTGCTGTCCTCCAACCGACCCCTGTGGCCCATGTTGACACCCAGAATGCTGGAAGGGGAATGTTACAGCTAGGGGGACGCTGGAAGGGGTTGATTTCCTTCGACGGTCTCAGTTCGTTCATCTTATAACCACACTCTGTATATTCTGCACTGCTATCGTCGTCGTTAAATGAATTTAAAATATGTACTGCAGTGGGCATAAGCTCGACAAATCGTTGCATAAAATTAATAATGTGGATGAGGTCACATTCATCCGTCCGCGGGTGTCATTCCCAAAACTACCCTACAGATTTCTATGAAATTTGGTATTGGAGCTTCAAACTAAACCTTATGGTTCGTGTGTGTGCTCCATAACGTCCTGCATAACCTCATCACAGGAAGCTGAAACAGGTCTTCTGTACTTTCTAAAATGGGCACATCAAAGAATTTAATAACGCTGTTAAAAACTGACGCCTGATTCTGAGCGAAAAAAAAAAAAGAGTACGGTCTGTCACGAAACTGGCCAGCTATACCATACAGGTCACTCTATAAACAATCGTTCAACCTTGCACTTGAGCCATTTACCAACCAGATGAAATGTAGTGAACAGCAGGCTCCGATGTAATGTATCGCGACTGCGTATGCAACGGTAAGCTTTATATCTGCAATGAAAGAACGCAGAAACGCATTTCTCAAGTTCACTGATTTTGATATTTGAGGTTCTCACGGGCATGAAAGCTAACACTACAATTTTCTGGGATATGTCGCCGTATAGTTTAGCAGATGGTTATCAATGTTTGGAGGGTAGGGGATCCCCGTTGTAAAGACGCAGGCAGTATGTTCCTCCGAATCGTTGCAAAGAATTGACAGCTATATGACGTCATATTCCATAACACAGTTTTTTTTGACTGATATGGTCATGAGAAGTGTAGTTTAACAAACACCCTATACAATGCTGGCGTCTGTTGAGCACGTCCCAGCACCCCCCCTAACCCTAACCGGTTTGATGACCTTTCTAAATCTAGTAAAGTCAAGCTGTTTGGGAGAACATCACGTGCGTGCCTTGACACATAGGCCTATTTGGTCAAACAGCGGGCATTTCTGTGCTCTGAGAACACAATAAAACCAACCTTACATTTTCGGGGTAAACCTTTTCAATCGGAAAGGCTTTTGTGTGTGTGCGCGCGCTCGTGTGTGTGCGTGCGCGCGTGGTGCGTGCGTGCGTGAGAGAGAGAGAGAGTGAGTGTGGCACGCTACGGATTACTGAAGACGGAAAAGTTTAGGGAACAAATTGATAACGTACGTTGCAATAAGAGATGAGGCTTTTCCACTGAAGACTATCTGACGAGGCCTTTCTCTAGCCTTCAACAGTGGGATCATGGGTACGAAAAACTAGTTTTGCATGTCCGCGATGTTACTGTGCTGTACGCCGAATGACACAATCTATCGGCCCTAAGAATTCATCACTTGCAGACCGAATTGTGAAAAGCTGAAGAAAAACTGGAAATGGCGTCGTGTGAAGCATTCGTCAATTACCATTACCCTCTGAAGCCTCACATTCATGTAAACGACATTTAAAAACGTTATTGCTACCCCACATGATACGTTATTAACGGCGAGGAGTTGTTAGCACCTCGCCCAAACCCCCTAAGCTGGGATCCATCTGGCTCAGGAAGGGGACAGGTGACGGGCACTTGTGAATGCGGTAATGAACCTTCGGGTTCCATAAAGCGCGGGGAATTTTTTGACTAGCTGAAAACCGGTTAGCTTCTCCAGAAGGACTCTGCTCCATACAGTAAGTTGTTACCCCACTGCCGTGTCGAATGGTAAATTGTCTCCGACGTACTGCACGAGCGCTCTGCCTCCATTACGAAGACCAACCGTTTGATAACGATTAGTCAAATAATTGCTGGTTATTGTGAGAATCATATAGAGTACTAAATAAAAGATGTGGTAACAATGAATGCTGTATCCCTACATACAAGCCTGGTAATCACGGTGCTTCCGTTCAGGTGTTAGTAATTTCTGACGGAACTCAAGTCAAATCAGAAAAGCCAGTTTCCAGACAGTGACAGAGCGAACGCAGAACAATTGCAACGCTGTGTGCAATTTCCATAACATTAATTTTACTTTAAAGCAGTCGCATCAAATGGAAATATCTCTGAAACTCACAAATGTTCAGGCCTGTACCAACCATCACGACGCTGCGATCTTCTAATTACGACAAACCATATGCACGCGCTGCCAACGTTAGTTGCGCATCTGTTTAGCAGAATGGTTAGGGCACACGTCTTTATATAACAGTATGAACACAGCAAGTTTTGAGGAAATTTCAGATTTGCAACACGTTCCATTCTCGATGCCACGAAGCTCTTGCAAGTGGTGGTAATTATTCAGGTGCACTCCTCCCTTCAGCACTGTACACAGGCTCGCCGCCCTTGCCTGCTGTACAGTACAAGAACGACGAATTAACCAAATAACTCCAGGGAGGAAAGGCCTTCTTAAAAGGCCAACCATTCCTCAAACAGTCAAGGAATTCTACGCACTTTATGGAAACCGAAGATTAATTACTAAGTTCACTACAGCCCACCACGTTACCTATCTGAGCCAGTCTGCACACTCCCATCTTATTTCTTTAAGTCCCTTATTAATATTACCCTCCAGCGTATGCCTAGGTTTTCCAAGCGGTATCTGTCCTCTGTGTTTCCCCACTAAAATTCTTCTCGCCCAGAGGTGCCACACGACTCGCCCATTTCGTCACGAAGTTCCCCTCACTATGCAATTTTCTCCAGCCTCCTCTTACTTTCCCCCTCCTATGACCAAATATCTTCCTCAGCACCCTGTTTTCGAATACTTTCAAAGCATGTTCTTCCCTTCGTATGAAAAGCCAAGTTTCATACCAGTATAAACCAACAAAGTTGTAATTCTGTATGTTCTAATCTTTATGTTTTTATGGCAGGCGGGAAGACAAAAGTTTCTGGCAGAATAATTAATCTGTAATTTGGAGAAAAGGCCTGATTTGTACTGAAAGAAACTGCAAAATAAAGTGTTGACAGCAATCGCTCCTTGCCGCCCTTTTCTTACACGTTTAACGTAGCTCTAAGTCACATTTTGCATCCAACATACGAAAGTCTCCAACACCAACCAACAATTTAGAATCCCTATTCAGATATTTCTCCAGGCACTCAGGCCATCGTCAAACACAACCACATCTTTCCATAACTCCTATTCATCACTGCCCCCCCCCCCCCCCCCCCCCCCCCACACCACCCCCACAACCGCAACCCCCACCCACCGCCCCGCCACCAACCACAAACACCCATACTCTACTAGAT
>Ga0123357_10009206_pt1 | contig 12446 bp, 9 predicted proteins | sample TergutEmb28metaG_FD_89873 | JGI IMG/M metagenome (GOLD analysis project Ga0123357, IMG submission 89873) | Embiratermes neotenicus P4 segment gut microbial communities from Petit-Saut dam, French Guiana - Emb289 P4 | ecosystem: Host-associated > Arthropoda: Insects > Digestive system > Gut ... | reverse complement strand
CCCCCCCCCAAATCATGTTGTTAAGGAGATAATGCAGAAAAATATGGTAATGCCAGACAAGCCACAGATGACAATATAATACAGCACATGCACATTACATGCGAACAGTGGTTACAAGAACATGTCTCAATGTTGTGTGTGTACACATATACTGCCTGTCTTCTATGTTGATATTTTTACAGGGAGTTGGGTGTTGATTGAGGTAAGTTTAGTTTCTTTAGCTTGGTGAATAAAAATAATGTCTGTGATTGAGTATTCAATAAATGTTCACCTCTTAAAAAATGAAAAATAAAATTCCCTGCATGCACACCCTAATGAAATGTGCTGTGCAGGCTTATGCATCTTTTGGATAACAGTTAAAGCTTAGCAATGGTTTCACTGTTCCTGTGGTGGTGACTTGGGAGATATCTTTCACATGTCCTGCACAGGAATATGGTTTGTCAAGTATTGCACATGTTATATTCAACAAGAAACTTCAGTATATGAATGAAAATACTACTTGAAGAGATAGCAGGAATGTGTAAGTAACAGATAGCATTTCCAGTGTCCAGTGTAATTTGGGTATGTTTTATTTACAAAATGTTATGCAACAGGTTTGTCAGTTCTGCTAACAGCCTGTATTTTTGTGACAGCCTGACAGGATGAGTGTCCAACCTCACCCTTACAACTTAATGATTTGCAGGAAGCCCTACGACACAACAAGAGTTCCTTGTGTTATTATTTACAAGTCCAACTACTGTTCTTACCATTTGTGATATTGTTATTATTGTTACAATGAAGCAAACACATCAAACTTGGTGCATATGGGCACAATGAGCTAAGACATTAGATAATGAGTCACAAAGTTTTGGAACTTGGGGATAAAAATGCAAAGATACCACAAATCTCTGAATCAAGTGCAATATTTTTGGATCTGAACATAATATAAAAGAACATCTCAATGAAATTATCCAGGTAGACACTATTCTAATAACTGAGCTCTAATCACAGGATTTTCCAGAAAATTTGCACCTTATATTTGCACTTAGCTTATCGCCAAGTTTCAAATTTGTGTACCTAACACTTTCTTTATTAATGACACAAGTACATCCGTTAAACATGATCTGTTGGAGCTCTTGTTTAGTTTCATAAGAAAGAAACATTCGTTCATACAAATATGTGCTACCAAACATTGCACATATTTGTCAAACAAAATGAATCACTTCTGGTAATTAAACAACAACGCAGGTAACATAAAAATACGAAGTGACAGAGTTTTGCTCAACAATATCATGATAAATTTTATGACTGTATCCAACTGAACGTTTCTATTTATAAACTGTAATCATTGGGTGTATTCATAATTTGTTTTAAAAGTTCCATGGGCTGCCAAAAGAATTCATACAATCCACCAACTACCAGAATCCTGGAAAATGAAACAAATTAAGAGCTGCCGAAGATTCTGGATTCCAGTCTGCTGCGTGTAAATTACAGAGCTGCCCAGCTACGTACAAGTAAGTTTATGACATCTCAACAAGTCTGGCTATCATAGAATAGAATTACAGCTATTCTACGTTAATTCCATGTAAGCAGCAAACATATAGTAATCATTTCCTTTCAAACAATATAATAGCATTTAAAAGTACAAAGGAGTGGTACCTCAGCATGTAAGGCCAGGCAGGGAGAAATGCCTACTTCAAGGAAGCCTGAGACTATGCTGGCTGTAGTGTAACTACCAGCAGGGTCACCCAGGCCACAACAGAGGAGCTAGATGAAGTAAATCCCTAGGGGAGTAAACCCCCAATATAAAATCATGGTCCACCAGGCTTGGGGTTTGGCTTAGGGGTAACCCTACCCCATAAAATATTGTTTCAAAACCCTAGCTAGGGAAGGCAGTGGCCTGGAAAAGGGCTCAAGATCCATAAGAGAAAAAGAAACAGGAGTCACACAACCAGCAGTTTTTACATTATAAAGACTTTTGCATGGGCTCCTATGACATGTGCCGAACAAAATTACTCTTTAAAATGTGCTACACTAATCCAACCTAAGCATAGACTAATGCAACCAGTTTACAGTGTGCATTCTCCATGTTTGTCTCCCCAAACACACTGCATTACACTACACAACGAAGCAAGTCTTTTGTTTAGAATTTCATCATATACACTACCGCATTTGTAAACTTAGTCCCATGATTCAAATCTGTCATGTTCTTCTAAATATAAAAGACTGCACTTCAGCATAAACATTCGTCAACAGCAGACTGACCTTCTAATGGTTCTTGTAGTAGACACTGATGTCCTACATTCCAATAGTCCAAGCAGAGTAATCCTAAAAACATGTGGAACTGCTGGAGGTACCACTTCATGTTATAGAAACAAGTATTACACATTTCCATGCGTAAGGTTGTGCTGGTAAAGGCAATACACACGAAAATACAGGGCCTGCATCCAGTTCCAGCACCTCAATATGACCTGCACCATGCTCAATGTGGTAACACCTACTTGTTGCTCCTCACACCATATAAATATATACTGTTAGGTACTGAAGAAATACATACTACCTCCATCTTCAACCAGGAGATCAGGCACACCTCCATTGAAATGAACCAGCAATGGACCTGAAAGATTTTAAGAAATGTCTAAAACACACAAAATACAGCACATTCTAGTGATAAATAAGATTTAGTGTAAATTTGCACTGCACAAAACAGCCAACATCATTTGCAGAATTTCTCAATTCCCACTACGTGGTGATTGGTGGACATCATGGTTCTAAAATACTTCATCAACATTACATATGTGAGTGACCAATTTGTTCTTTATTACTATAAATGGTCAGAAGGTTTTTACATATTTCGTCATCTGAAAACTGGGGTCATGTATAACTGGGCACAGAATTAAACATGTTCTGCATTGGTATTTTTCCCAAAAACTGAAGATCATGCTTGGGGTTGGGAGTTGACAGCCATGATCTTCTGCGCTATTACACAGTGAACAGTGGCAATTCCTTACCGACATTTTGGGAGACCTGTCGGTCCCATCTTCAAGGGTGAAGAATCTTTGACCCTTGAAGAGGGAATGACTGATCCCTGAAGAGGGGACTGACAAGATGTCCCAAGACATCAGTAAGGAATTACCACTGCTTGCTGCATAATAACCCAGAAGAGTGCAGTTTTCATCTACTTCTAGGCAGAAGTCTGAAATCACAGGATTGGAAGCTGTCTCATGTGCAAATAAATATGGTACTGGCAATATCTGTAACCCTCTGAAAAGACTCAGTTCATACTTCACAGAGAAAACAATTTGCTTTGATCAGGCAGAACAACTTATGGTTGTTTACACAAACAGTTGCTGCTCATTATAGGAATTACATGGTACAAATATACACAGCATGGGAAAAATGCAGAGCTACAGAATGCCAAACCTGGTGGCGCACTGGGCTTTAGATGTTTAATACAAGACACCACCGAATACTGCAGCGGTTATTCTACAGAAGTACTTATAAAGACTTCAACATTTAGGATCTTCTGCACAGTGTTCAGAATAGAACATCAAAAGCATTTAATCCTACATAGCCTGACAGCACCAAGCCAGCAACCAAGCAGGAGAAAATTTGTTGCTCATCTCAGTCTGATGTCATGCATAGCCTTCTTCTACAACACTTAGATAATGCTGTCTCTGGTAGTGACTGTTAGTTCCAACTACATGCTCTGCCTCAGTTTCCAAACAACCTGTGCCAGTTTCAGATTCAGGTGCTGCCTGTGCCATCCTTGTATGTTGTCTCAGGGCACTCACATCACTGACAACAACTATAATCTTTCAAATTTCTCATTCCATAGTGTGTTCTCTTCCATTGATCATTAGCTACCTTACAAATGCAGCTGACAAACTTCTTGCTGTCAACCTGGACAGGAAGTGGTGATGTCCTATTCAGGTGTACTACACTGGCAAACATTCAATGATACAAGCAAAAATGATGAAAACTTCAGTCAGAAAACTGGAGCTCCAATTGTCTGAGAGTGGGTACTTTTCAAATACAAGCCACATTGACTGCTGCTTGATATAATTGCAGTGGTGTAGTCTACAATCAAGAAACTGAGATGGTTCAAGACCAACTACGGGGTTTCAAAAGCTTTATCCTACACACAACATTGCCATCATGTTTTAGCAGACATGGAAGATAAAAAATGAACAATGGCTATCACCAGTATTTGCATATATGAGAAATAATCTCCCACCGTAGTCTGGAATACTATTCTATAATGGTTCAATACAAAATGGCCAAAATTCCATACTCAAATGTATGAAACATTTGAAATTGTTGCCACCTCCTCAACAGGTCTAGCATTCAATAGAACATTAATCATGCATTACCTAAAACATACAATAAAAGAATATGAAGCAATAGTGACAAAAGAAGATGCCACTTGCTCAGTAAAACAGTAAAGCCAGCCCTGTACAGACCCTGAGGGTTCCAGGATGTTGAGGATCCCAGATTTCAAGATAATTGGCACATGATGGCGGTAAGTTGTCAGCCCTACGTTCCAGCTGCCTTTACTCCCCAGAAAATATTCCTGGTACTCATTTCTGTTAGAGGCTGAGCCGATACCAGGGCCATAATGCAGCCAGAAGGATTACGTCAATGAAAAATTCCAATGACACCATCGAGAATTTGAACACAGGACCATCCAGCTTGTAGCACAGTATCTCAACCAACTGCACCACCATATGCCCTGCCATTTGCTCAGCACAGCCAAAATAACATTCCTTTGGACATTTAATGTCCACAAAAGTCTATATGCATTACCAATGTGAAACAGACCACTCAGGTAATGTGTTGTATGACATGAATTAACATGAAGGTAATCCATAAAAATTCTGGAGTACCACAAAATGACAATTCAACACTAGAAGTAGATATAACCCTTTGGTGCCAGAATTAACTGCCAGATGGGATGTGTAGCAGATCAGAATTTAATGGGGACTGCATTACACAGGCCATGAGAGACTCTCGGCTCTACGTGTCATTCGGTGTTTTGGCGTCACACTGCATGATGGGTACAACTGATGTTGGGCACCAAAGGGTTAATAAAGTGTCAACATCAGACACAAGAAATCAAGTATATTTAAAGAAAATTAACAGTAATGAGTAGACATAAAACATATTAAGCAATACAGCTGGTTCTCCCATTTATCTTACTCAAAGCATTCTTCTTGCCTTGAATGCCCCTCACAGTGCAGACAGGGCTGAAAAATTAAACTGATCTGCAAATACGAATAAAATGTCAACTGTGGATTGTATCTCTAAAACTAAGGCACCAGTCAAGCCAGGTAGTGCCTCACTGCTTTTGAGTGACCTGAAACTTCCCTTAAAACACATTGCTGATAAACAGAGCTGGTGATGCCTAAGAGCAACTGGGGTGTCAGCCCCACACCCCTGACCACCAAAAAATAAGACCCACACTGTGCTCTCTACAAATTTACAAAAAATACACAGTAGTACAGTGGTCAGGCAGAATACAGAACTCTTTGTTCCTACAGTATTAACATTTCCCAACTTGCAAAATCTCTTATAAACTGAAATACAAGTATACAAAGGTAAAATGTAATTATTTTTTATAGTCAGATACAAGAGTGGTCAATGAACATCACCAGAACAAGTTCATCTATGCAAGACTTTAGGCTTCCAAAGCCATATACATGTGGTCTTCAAGGTGATGGTTGATAGTTGGTTACCAACACTTTGGGACATCCTATTGGTGATGCTGTCCAAGAAGATGGAACTGATAAACTGCCCCAAAATGTTTGTAAACAACTACCAACATATGCTGCATAACAGCCCAGAAGAGCAAAGACCTCAAGTTCATTTATTTTTCAGTAGTTATAATAATTCCTTGTGGACTGTGTTACACAAGTGTAACACTTAATTAAAACGTTCAAGTTACATTTAAAGACCTTACAAAAGGCTTTTAAAAATCCTTTAGAAAATCAAATACTATTCTTTCATGAGAACTGCAGATATCATTTAGGTTGCGGACAGCCGACAAGCTACTATATCAACCAGCAACAAGAATTACTGAACCAATGAAATTAAGGTCTCAAAATAAAAACAAACAAGTGTGATAATGTATGCTTTTCAGCATGTCAGTTCATCCCATACTTTCGGCACACAGGATTATATGCTATTGTGAAGTTTGTACAGAAACCATTAGCACCTCGTCATTAGACCCTTACAGCAGTGTGGTGGAGAGAGGATTATATGGGGCCATTGTGTTGGAAACCATACTATGTCAGGGGCAGGTCAGTGTTGGATACATAACTGTTCTGGGGGAAATGGTGACAAAGCCACATATGAAGCAGTAATAAAGTTATGTTACTTCCTGTGCTATCGTGAGAACATTCAAGAACTGGCTATCTTTAACTCATCACACTGAAAGAAAAATTGTTCATGAAGGTGAAACGACAAAATTAGCAGCAAATGGAAACATTTAAGATAGTGAACTGTGGATTCTGACGTTCCTGTATGATCTCCTCTGTACCCCAGGTCTGCATAAGTTGTGATAACTCACTCTTCTTTGTGAACTACATTTGCCTTTCACCACCACCTCAGTCCTGGGACCTACCCAATTTCCTATGTAACAGCGTTCTCCCCAGTGGAAGTAAAGTGGCCTAAACCTGTATTAGTATTTAAATATTCTCTGCTCCACTATAATGGGAAACCGAGTGGTGCTCAGGCATGGGGACCTCAGTATCATGACTAGGCTAGACTGGACAACCAAGATATGCAGTCCAAAAGGACAAACAATTACTCTCTTGTCTAAAGCATCCAGAACTGCTATGAGGCCCAGTCAACCTCCTGTCCAGTAAGTACCAGAGGTAAATCGGCCAACGTGTGAAACTGACTACTCAACTCCATCTGCTATCAAGGGCAAGAATGGGCTGCTTGACTCTTTATGATGAGACTGAAAGGTTGCCCAAAATGTTCATAACTAACTACTAATCTATGCTGCATAACATTCCTGAAGAGCTGTAAAGGCACTGTACTGATGTTAAATGAATATTTTCTAAAACAATGGGCATTAGCCTTACCTTACAGGTCACAAAAACCTTTCTTTTCAAAACCACAATGTCAACTGCATACTCAGTTCTACAGCATGCGTGCACATGTATTTTAGGGGAACAGGTGCATCTTAAGCCACTTGCACCTCAAGAAATTTTAAAATAATGGATCCAGTGACATAACTCTCTCTCTCTCTCACACACACACACACACACACACATGTGAGGTACAGTGAACTGCTGGCCACACTACAGGGGAGGAGGGAGGGGGGTCACATTTAATTTTTTATCTCACACATTCCAAAGCTCTGCTTTTTTTTTTGTCAACTGCTTTTATCTGCATGAGGTATCCACTCCTCCCACAGGTTGGCCATTCTGCCTATTCTGCTTTCCGTAACAACTGATGGGTTCATGGGATCCTATGTTTGTCATATTCTCATCGGAAAATTTCAAATAGTGTTCTTATTTGACATGCTAAGCTTAAAAAATTCATCAACTTATTTAAAAAATGCAGCACATTATGGCACAGGTGCACTCCCAGCTAACAGCTGCATTCCAACCATTAGCATTCAAGACTTAACAGGCTAAATACAGCAAAATTACTTTCTTAGTACAACATGTATCAGATATATGTGAGATATGGAGGCCCACTCACTGCTGTTGCACCAGGGTCAAGACATGCCCCTGATTAAATGTCAGTCCCAAGAGTACAGAAGTAGCTTAAGATAATCTTCCAATATGGGACAATATCATGCAGTTCTGACACAAGTTTCATTAATGTAATGGAACTGTATACTTAATCGAATTAATGTCCTGGAAGCAAACCTTGAAATCTACTGTACTTCAGCAAAGATTACCATACTTTTTCAAACAGTGGAATCCAGCTGTTCTAAAAACAATAAATTTGGTTCCAACCAGTCCTAACTAACTAAACTAATTAACTAACCAACTCCATGGAGTAGAGTCCTTTTTGACAAGCTAATAGAGCCTCAACTGGTCAAATAAACTCCCCACATTTCATGGAACCTCAAAGTTCATCACCTTATTCACAAGAGCCTGCCAGCTGTCCCCACCCTCAAGCAGATTATTCTAGTCCATTCTCCCCCATCCTATTTCTTGAAGATACATTTTAATATTTTCTTCCAACCTACACCTAGGTCTGTCAAGTGGTCTCTTTCCCTCAAGTTTACCCCCAAAAGCCCTCTATGAACCTCTCCTCTCCCCCACACATGCCACAGGTTTCTCACCCATCTTATCCTTGATTTGATCACCCACATAATGTTTGGTGGGAACAGAGCATGAAGCTCCACATTATAAGTCCAAAAAATCCCACATATTAATTTTCATAGTGCTCCATACACAGGATCTAAATGAGGATTTGATACTAATATTTCCCACTCTTAAAATCTGCAAGCCGCTACAGCCATAATGTATTATGATAGCTGTCTTCTGAGTTGCAATACTGTGTACATTGGTATAGAGGTACCAATATTTTAGGTTCCTGCAAAGTGTTGGTATTGATGGCACTAATCTGCATGGAGATCCAACTCAGAAAAAAGTAAACTTCATTGGTCACTGAAGTGAGAATTGCACATCTTATTCAGAATTTATCACCAAGACTATGATGAAGCCAAGAAAGGGCAAAGAAAGCAGTATGAAAAGTGACACAACAAACAAAAACAATTACAGCTGAACAAGCCATGTCATGCTAGCCCTATTTCAAGCATCCTGAAATGCAACCAAATTCAATGTACCACCATTCTTTCTTTTGTTGTTCAGGTGACGTCGACCTCCTGATAGCCTCTCATTACCTCTTCTGTTAGAACGCTTTGTTCTTCCCATACTCATGCCTTCTGTCTCAGCATATGCATAGCCTGAAGAATCATCAGCTTGAAAGAGGATATCCATATCATGACGCTGGGAAATATCAGTAACATTTTCTAATTTGAGCTCCTGCAATCTGCCACTTGTTTCAATGTCATTTGTAAATATGGAACCAAATGTGTCAACAGATGTATCATTAGCATAACTGAATTGGGAATCAGCACCTTCAGCACTTGAGCTTATGGTTCTGTTCATCAAATCCACACTTTCCAGTTCCACATTGTCCTTCAGACCACTATCCATGTTCAAAACGTTACCACCTAGTTCTAATAAACTGAAATTACTGCCAACTAAGAATTTGAAATCTGTGCTTGGGGCAACCTCCATTTCCTGTGAATGTTCTGAGCCTTGGTAATTCGCACTTACACCTCCTGCTATACTGCAGCGTGTACTCATCAGAGTGTTCATTCTGTCCTGCAGCATAATAATGCTCTGATGCAAACTATCTGAAGTCACAGCCATAAGCTCTACTTTGTGGTTCAAAACCATGACATTCTGTTCCATCAAAGAAAGTTCCGAATTTTGGTACCTCATTGCTGCAGTTACAAATAAGATATTCACAATACAAAGAGCGGTACAACAACCAATGCTCAGTTTTACAACCTTGGAGACCGGAATTGACACATTTGTGTCAATATGTATATCCACTTCAGTGTGTTTCTTTGATCCAGGAAACCACATTATTGTTTGAGATCCTTGAGGCCTTGCACTGCAGTCAGTAAACAGTTTAGTTTGATCTTTATGTTTCGCATTTTGATTCAGTGTATCCATCCTTGTAAAATCTTACTTTATCTAGTTTTTCCCAGGTAAAGCCTGAAACAGCAAACAGTGTACAGAATAGAATATGATATTTTCTACATTTCAAATGATCAGATGTCAGGGACAGTTATTTATTGAGATCACACATAGCAATGGCAGTTTCATATTTTATATGGTTGTAAAACACAGACAATACCACAAAGATAGTGCTGTAGGGTTTTCAAATTATGAAGCCATAAACATGATGGTAAAAATGAGCTGGCCCAAACAAGTTCAGTTTTAATGCTGGGCTTACACAACGTCACATTATGAAAACCCTGTAAATTCAGAGGGTAGACATAAGACTTGAATGAACAAAACTGGTCACCAGATCTATTCACATCAAACTTTTTTACACTGATATACAGCAAAATGATGACAAGTGTTACTAAAGTTTAAATTTAAATTTCATATAAAAATACATGTAACAAAGCAACAAGATAAAAATCTGTCTGATAACTTCTTGTGTACCACATTTCATCCAAATCCTTGTCACTGCACACAAACCAATGTGGCAAACTGTAATCTACTACCAAACAGAAGAAAAATGCAGAACAGTTCAGCGCAAGGATTAGAGTGCTCATATCAGCAAACAGTTTGTGACATGCCGGCCACAACATGAGCTGTTCTATCAGATGGAACTTCACTATACAGAATGTATAAATAGGATGAGAAATGTGAGATTTGGGGTTCCCAAGATGAATATGAATTGCATGCACTGTGGAACAACTTGGGTGCAATACACCAACACTTACAGAGAATGTGTACTTACCATAATATGTGTTTTGTTTTTCTGCAAACACTTTTTGTTCCAACAAACATTTGGTGAGTTATGCTCCAAATATGCACGAATGCAGGTACGAAACGTACATTTCGTATTAGGATAAAACTTCAAGCATAATTTGAATATGACTAAGTTTCAGTAGAACTCCCGAATACCAAATTACAAGTTGTTCAGCATTTGAACTGTTACATGCCAAAGGACAGACCGACAGGCAATGGGCGCATATTTGCAAATCTTGTAGGCAACACGCCATAAAAAGATACAAAGATGAAATTTTAATAAAACGCCGATTTTAGCAGAACAATCAATCCTATTTTTATTACTGAACATATTTATATATACCTATATCTACACGGGGCGTGACTTCGTTATTAGCGACAATACGGGCCTTCGGCCGTATTCGCGTGTTCGAAAAACCACTGTTGAATATAGAAGCTTGGAAATTTGGCTCCCTGGTAATTATCTGACAAACCCCAAGGCTCAACGGAACAAATAACACCGGACCCATGCGTTTCGATTATCTCTTGAAATCTGCGTAAAAACATGTTTCGCTCCAATAAATATTGAACCTACAGCGCTCAATACGCACAAAGAACGCAACTTGCAGCCCCATGTATTCAGTCATTTTTTTTTGTCTGACTTCAGCCAAATTCGGAATGGGCACTGTTGTAAAACCCCATTAATATAAAATTCCTGAAAATTCGTGCAGCATTTCTCACAGTTACCTGTGAACAACCACAATGAAGCTATCAGACGCATTTTGCGACATTTTGTTGCCAAAGCGCCAAACCATAATATTTAGTGATTCGTTCCTAACAAACAGTGACACTACATACATCATGTTTGTCAACAGAACAGTGCAGTAGAAGAGTTGATTTTGAGTTTGACATATTCATATTTGGATTCGGACAAGAACATCAAAGGCTGTTCTCCAGAACCTTAACTTGATGAAAATTTAAGCGCCTAATCAAGATGACCGTTTTCTGGGAAGTGACATTTTATAGTCTGGTGAATAGGCACCAACGTTTCCGAGAAAGCCACTGACTCAATTACCAGAGTACATTGGTACCAAGTTTTCAAATCACACGGCGTCATGTCCCCGAAGTCTGCAATCTTAATACTAACTGCAGTGAAATTGTCAGATCTTATTCAACACCTGTTTCTTGAGGAGAAATAGTTCTTTCCTAACCTTCTTTCGCATACTAACTTCACTTACCTACATTGACCGCATTACGTACAGTAATTAAGCACTCTTTTTCAAGTTGACATGTATACAAAATATATGTCGTCCTCAAATTTTCAAATATGTGTTCAATAGAACGATTAACGCGTAACGCAAATACCGGTAACACAGCAGCATGTATAAAACATATTCAATACGAAGGAATACACTGTTTACACGTTTTGTATAAAGCCTTACAGTTCACTGTTTATACCAGTCCAGTAACAAAAAATAAAAGACATCTAACCCCTTACCCAAACACCCCAACACAGCCTCTCTCGCACTATGCTGTACTTTCTTCTCAATTTCCCGCACAGACACACAGACAAAACCACGAAAAATGGACGAAGACAGGTCTACCAACGTACACATTTGAATTACACTGAAAACGTACATGGTCCTTTACATCATGTTTCCCTAAGTACTACATTTCCAGACACGTTCTCTAAAACGGAAGTAACCATACATTTTTAACCCTTTAGCGCCCAGGGGTTTGTATGCACCACCAAGTTTAGCATTCGTATCTCTGCACGTTGACGGCACAGTGCATTAACGTGTTCCGTACTGAATAAAGAGAGACAACTTGATGTCACTTGTTTTATTATTTCATTATTTAATGCTCAACATGTTTCGGATGTTAATACATCCATCCTCAGGAGTTTGCGACTTATTTGTTGAGTTATTTCTTGGGTTGTATTGCTCTGGTTCGATGTGTGTTGGT
>Ga0123357_10009205_pt1 | contig 12447 bp, 14 predicted proteins | sample TergutEmb28metaG_FD_89873 | JGI IMG/M metagenome (GOLD analysis project Ga0123357, IMG submission 89873) | Embiratermes neotenicus P4 segment gut microbial communities from Petit-Saut dam, French Guiana - Emb289 P4 | ecosystem: Host-associated > Arthropoda: Insects > Digestive system > Gut ... | reverse complement strand
CTTTGAAAATGATAATGGGAAGAGTTTCAGAGCACTGTGCTTGATATGCACTCGATGTTCTCGATGCCAGCTATGGAGCTGAGTGCTTTTTCCAGATTTCCGCCGATCATCTCATCGGTGTCGTTTATGACGAATCCGACGTTGACCTTCTTGAGTCCAAAAGCCACAGGCAGGATCTTTGTCTCAATGACCTTGACCCCTTCCGGAACGACTTTCGATATTGCCTGAATTACGCCTTCAAGATCTATCTCGGTGCTCTCCGGCATGAGATCATACGATGCAACTATCTGTCCCATACGAACACCTCATGGTCCTACGAAACCGCATTTTTTGCATTCATACGATACGCTCTGGTCGCGGCACTGGTCACACCTTCCGATCTCGAAATTCCCGCATTTCGGGCATTTGAAAGTGGTGTTTCCGTGACCGATAAGCCTCTTTCCGCATGAGGAACATATCTTATCTTTTACCATACTTTCGGCGATGTGTTCCCCATATATAAAAGAAATGTTAGACAGACCGTGCCCGCTCCCGCATATGTCAGCAGCACCGAGATGGTATCTTTTTCAAGGACCGTTGAAAAAAGATACATATCAAATCATCCATCCCAACTCAGGACGGTGTTCATTGAAAACAGTGGTGCTTCTGAGAAAACCGAAAACATCATCGGCAAAGACAGGAGTAGGGATATACACCGACGGCGTTGCCAAGCTGTTGGACAATAACGCGATCGAATACGGTGAGATCGAACTGAGAATGGACCTGCACAGCGGGTTCGAACGCATGCTTGTGGATGGATTCATAAGGCCATTCTTTCAAATAATGAACGCAAGGAAAGATACAAAAATATTCCACTCCGCGGATGAATTCTCCTGCTTTTTCTTTCCTCTTCTCAGAAATAACAAGAAGATCGTGACATTCCATCACGTTGTATCCGAAGATGACAAGGACAGCAGGTTCCCGCTGGCTTGGAAGTTCGTATCATGGGTCGGGGTGAGATGGGCAGATAAGATCGTGGCCATATCCGAACAGACCCGCGATGAGATACTGAAGAAATACAAGATAGACGAGAGCAAAGTGGTCGTCATATCGAACAAGCTGACCGAGGACATCAGGATCCTCAGCGCAGAAAAGAAGAGGTATGTCGGGTGTGTCAGCACGTTCGCTCCCAGAAAGAATGTAGGCTCGCTGCTGAGAGTGTTCAAAGAGTTCAGGGACTCCTATGGAATGGACGATTATTTGCTCAAGATATGCGGCAAAGGACCGGAAGAGGGAATGCTGAGGAAACTGACCAAGGATCTGGGATTGGAAGGGAAGGTGGAGTTCTTGTCCAACCTCGAACGAAATGAATTAGTGTCATTCTACAGTGAGGCAAGTATAATCGCAAACCCATCGATGCACGAAGGGTTCGGCAGGATAACGCTGGAGGCCCAGCTGTGTTCCACTCCAGTAGTATACTTCGAAAAGGCGGAGATACCGGAAGAGGTCACGAGGCGTGCCGTGCCTTCTGTCGACGAAAAGGATTTCGCATTCAACATGTACAAATTGCTCACAGACCAGGAATTTTACAAAAAGGTCGTTGAAGAAGGGTTGGAACACGCCAGATCATTTCAGGGACAGCAGGCGGAACTGATCGAGATATACAGGGAGCTGTCGGCTTAAGACCACCGTTACCTCCGCGGTCGCAGACCAAACAGTTATGTTCTGAATAGTGCTTGATGGCATCATGAGGCATGCTCCGGACTGCGTCCCATGTTTGATGGGAAGGGTGTTTTTTCAGTCAAAGCTTCCAGGTAACGGAAGGGAGTCCGATTCAGTGACGGCCGCACTGAAAAGATATGCCCAAGCGATCCAGGAGGAACCAAACTCGGCAAGGCTGGCCACCATGGTCCACAGAAGCTCCTACGACGCTCTGGGAGTGAGCGACCCCTATCACAGCCTCAAGCTTCGGGCCGACGAGACTGCGATCCGTTATAGTGGAAGGGCGAAGGAATTCATTGAGAATTCAGACAATCACTTCAGGGCCGCCGTGAAGGTCGCCATACTCGGGAACATCATGGATTTCGGAGCGGGCATAGCAATAGACAGCCCGGAGGAGTTTGACGAGATATTCGAATCACTTTTAGAGATGGACCTTGCAGTAGATGATACGGAAATCATGGCGGAGCGCCTGAGGGCGGGAGGATCGGTCGTTTACTTCTTCGACAACTGCGGCGAAACTGTGTTCGATATCACGCTGATACAGCAGATAAGAGGAATGGGTAATAGAGTGGTAGGGGTCGTCAGAGGGGAACCCATACTCAATGATGCCACGCTGGAGGATGCTGCAAGGATCGGGCTGGATAAGCAATTGGACCGCATCCTCACGACCGGCGCCTTTGCGATCGGGGTGGATATGAGAAAGGTCGGGGAAGAACTGCGGAAGGAGATGGAAGCGGCATGCCTGATCATAGCAAAAGGAATGGCCAACTTCGAGTCTCTGGGGGAAGAGAGGTTCAGGGCGCCGGTGGTCTATCTCATGAAAGCAAAGTGCATCCCCGTGGCGTCAGAGGTCGGCGTCGAAGTAGGATCGAACATAGCAAAGATGATACCGTGAGATTTATCTAATAGCTGACAATAAATACATGAGAAGGAATAAAATGACAAAGGTCAAACAGGCAGTCATTATGGTTGGAGGTATGGGGACCAGGCTGCTGCCTCTTACAAAATACCGTCCGAAACCGATACTCCCGGTGCTGGATAAACCATGTTTAAGATATCTTATCGAATCATTGGCAGATTCGGGGGTGAAGGAGATCATCCTCGCATGCGGCTACAAATCTTCGCAGCTTGTTGATGCGATCGGCAACGGCTCCGATCTGGGGATAACGATCGACTACTCATACGAAGATGAGCCTCTCGGGACGGGCGGAGCGATAAAGAAGGTCGAACACAGGCTCGATGATGTTTTCATCGCTGCGAACGGAGATGTTTTTGCCGATATATTGTTGGAAGAACAAATAAACACTCATTTTTCATGCAATGCCGAAGTAACTCTTGCCCTGACGCCGGTGGACAATCCGTCAGAGTTCGGAATAGCCAGGCTTGACGATGACGGCAGGATAACAGAGTTCAAAGAGAAGCCGAAGCCGGAAGAGGTGTTCTCCAATCTTGTTAATGCGGGAGTATACGTTGTCAACAGATCCGCTCTGTCATATGTTCCCGTGAATACCTTCTATGATTTTTCCAAAGACCTCTTGCCGATACTCATGACAAGGGAGCAAAAAAGGATCCAGGGATTCATATTGAAAGGGCTGTGGAGGGACGTGGGCCGCCCAAAAGACCTCCTCGGCGCTAATTTGGATATGGCGTCCAAACTATACGATCAGATGAGTTGGGGAGGAAGCCAAGCCGGGTCCTCCACGATAAGAAAACCTTTCTATCTGGGGAGAGGAGCAAGCATCACCTCTTCCGACGCATCCGCCGCAGTAGTAATGGAGAATGCTGTCGTCACAGACAGCAGGATAGTCAATACCATCGTAATGAAGGACTGCAGAATAAGTTCATCCAAGATAGAGAACAGCATAATCGGATCGGGCTGTAAGGTCGGTCCTGGGGCGGAGATAGTAAGCTCAGTTATCGGTGACGGCGTGACGATAGAGATGAATCGAAAGATAGTGAACGAAAAGGTGGGCTGATGACCGAGTATGTCAGGGCGAGGGCACCGCTGAGGATCGGCATCGCGGGAGGAGGTACGGACGTGGACCCGTACGCATCGCAGAAAGGAGGATGCGTACTAAACACGACCATAAACAAGTATGCATATTGTACAATAACTCCCAGATATGATACGACATTATGCGTGCATTCTTCCTATTACGGAATGTACGAAGCGCCGCTGGACGGCGGACCGCTGAAGCTTAACGGGAACATGGACCTCATAAAAGCGGTCACCAATCACTTTGAGATCAAAGAAGGCTTCAACATCCAAATAGAATCCGATGCGCCCGCAGGCTCCGGGCTAGGGGGCTCATCCACTATGATGGTGGCCATGATATCAGGGGTATCGAACTGGCTCGGGACGGATATGGACTGCGACGAGATAGCTAAGCTGGCATATTATCTTGAGAGAGAGGTCATCGGCCTGAAAGGAGGAAAGCAGGATCAATATGCGGCCGCATACGGCGGTTTCAACCTGATGGATATCGATTCAAAAGGCGTGAAGGTACAGAAACTAAGTATCGATGAGGACGTATCAAATGAACTGCAATACAGATCTCTTCTCTGCTATACGGGAACCTCCAGAGAATCGGCCGGCATAATATCTTCCCAGATCGAATCGTTCAACAGAGGAGAGAACGAAAAGGCGCTCGACGAATCAAAAAGGCTTGCGCTGGAGATAGGGAAGGCCCTTACGAAGGGAGATATAGAGGATGCAGGCGCGCTTCTTCATGAGTCATGGGGATACAAAAAACAGTTTTCCGAGAAGATTTCCAATGAAATGATAAATAGCCTGTACGATATCGCCATCAGCAACGGAGCGATAGGGGGAAAGGTATCCGGCGCCGGAGGTGGAGGGTTCATGTACTACATCTGCAAATATGACAAAAAAGCGGCAGTGGCACGAGAGCTTCAGAAACACGGCGTAATAGTAACGGATTTCGCGTTCGATTCCAAAGGCGTCACCTCATGGAGAAACAAAAATGAATGATTTTATCAAATCTGAACTGAGAAGAAGTGCGAACGCAATATCCAATATCGATGCCTTGGAGATCAGGAAGGTTGCTGACTTGATCATATCCTCCATCAAAGACGGAGGGAAAGTGATATTCATGGGCAACGGAGGTTCTTCCGCAGATGCCCAGCACATCGCCGCGGAGTTCTCAGGCAAATACATGTTCGACAGGCCCGCCATGGCAAGTCTGTCGCTTTCAAACATAGCTCCCGTCACGGCGATCAGCAACGACTACTCATACGATTTCGCGTTCCAGAGGCAGATCGAATCGGTGTGCAAGAAGGAGGACGTCGTCGTCGGCCTCAGCACATCCGGCAACTCGAGAAATGTGATACTGGCAATAGAGGCCGCAAAAAGGATAGGGGCAAGCACGGTCTCGTTTACAGGAGAGGGGGGAGTGCTCAAGGACATGGCGGACATCGCCGTGATCATACCGACGAAAGAGACCCCTAGAGTACAGGAAGGGTACATGGCGGCATGCCACACAATATGTGGCATCGTAGAAAGAGAGATATTCGGAAGGAAGGCCGTATTTGCCGACAGGGACGATACGTTGGTAGAGGATGTCCCATACTGCAGCGATCCTGAAACGATCAAACTGCTTCCAGGAGTATCGAAGGCGATATCAAAACTCAATGAAGCAGGGTATATCGTGATCGTCGTGACAAATCAGTCAGGAATAGCCAGAGGGATACTCGATGAGGATATTCTGGCGGCAGTTCATGAAAAGATGATCAAGGACATCAAAGCGGGAGGCGGAGATGTCGAGGACATCTTCTATTGCCCGCACCATCCGGACGATGGCTGCAAATGCAGGAAACCGGAGGCGGAAATGGGGATAGCAGCCATCATCAAGCACAATATCAACCCGAGCGAGTCATTCATGATAGGGAATCATGAAAAGGACATGGAATTCGGGAAAAAGCTTGGCCTCAAAGCCTATCAGGTCACTGAGAAAAGGTCATTCGCCGACATAGTGGATGACATACTGGATAGCGTTAAGTGAAAAGAGCCTTATAGATCCTGGCAAGGAATCGTCCGACGATGCCGCACTGATGAAGTGTCAGATAGACTATCTTCGGATTCACTTTGGACTCTCCGCCCGCTCTTTTCCCGAAATTGTATTCTATCTCCCCGACCTTGATATCGGAGGGTGCGAATCTCATAAGATCGAAGAGCACCTTGAATCCCTTCATCTCGAACCTGTCACCATTTTCTTCAATGACATTTGAGAAGACCGCAACATCCCCCCCGAACAGGCCGCTCATTATGTCCTTGGACCTTCTCTTTCCATGGACGAACAGAACCGAAGATGCCAGAACATGGAAAAGCCAGGACCCGGCACTTCTTTTGAAACCGAGCGCTTTCCTGTCCGCCCTGATGCCGACGACCAGATCATATCCTTTGTTCAATTCGCCGTATATTGTTCCAACGGCATCGAGAGGGTGCTGGAAATCGGAGTCCATGTTGATGAAAAGGTCTGTTTCCGCGATCCTTATGCCCTCGCATGTGCTGGCTGTCAGCCCTCTGTCCTTCGGATCCCTGACAAAGAATCTGGCATTCTTGTAGTTCAACGCATCTACAAGCTCCTTGGAACGATCTGTGGAATTGTCATCCATGACGAGGATTCTGAAATCTGGGTACATCTCCCTGAGCGATGAGACCATGTTCGCAATGTTCTCTTCCTCGTTATATGTAGGCAATATCACCGTACAGGTTCGTTTTTCAGCCATTAGTAATGTGAATCGACAACCACTATTTCATATATGCGCATAATAATCTGCACCCGAGTGTGATAATATGCACGTAATATCCTTGATCGTCAAGAATGAGTTCGGCGTTATGCAGAGGGTAATGGGTGAGTTCACCCGTAACAAGATAAACGTTGAGACGATAGTGGTCGGGAAATGCGAAATCCCAAAAAGATCAAGAATGGTACTGTCTGTGATCGAAAAAGAGGCCGCCGAGACCGCCATCGGAAGGCTTCAGAAATTACAGGACATTTACGACGCAGAGCTGATACCCTACGAGGGCCAGTCAGCTTATGCACTGATATCAACAACCGATGGGAATGTCGGCCTGGTCGGGGGGGCGGCACAGGTCGAGGAGATAATTGAGCGCAGTAAGTCCGAAAAATATGTGATGGCACTTAATGCGCTCTGACACGGAAGGGAAACAAGATGGAAAAAACTGAAAAGATATGGATAAACGGTAAGCTGATAAGCTGGGATGAGGCGAAGGTCCACGTCTTGACCCATGCCATGAACTACGGCACTGCCGCGTTCGAGGGGATACGTGTGTATCAGACGCCGAAAGGGCCGGCGGCATTCAGGCTCAGGGAGCATATAGCAAGGCTTCTTGACGGATGCAAAGTCATGGGCATAGAACCTGTGTTCGGAGGAAAGACATACGGGTCGGAAGAGATTATCGACGCAGTCAGAGTGTGCATAAGAGCAAACAAAAAGGTCGACTACGTCAAACCGTGCGTCTTCCTCAGTGGCGAAGAAGTCGGCCTAAACCCTGTCGGCGTGCCAGCCAGCCTGTACGTCGCATGCATATACATGGGATCATACCTCGGCAGCGCATCTTCGGGCGCGAAAGTGATAACTTCTTCCTGGCACAGGCCGGATAACCTGTGCGGGCCCGCCGGAGCAAAGGTCAGCGGGGCGTATGTGACATCATGTCTTGCCAAGAGGGAGGCTGTCCAGGCGGGTGCCAGCGAGGCGGTCATGCTGAACCTGACGGGACATGTTGCGGAATGCACAGGGGAGAACATCTTCATCTGCAGCAATGGAAAGATATACACCCCGCAGACATCAGAATGCATACTGGACGGCATTACCAGGAGATCGGTCATCGATATCGCGCGCGGAATGGGATATGAGGTTGAGGAGACGCAGATAACCAGGACCCAGCTCGTGACAGCCGATGAGGTTTGGATGACGGGCACAGCGGCAGAGGTCGTGCCGGTAACCAGCGTGGACGGAAGAACCATCGGCTCCGGAAAGGCCGGCGAGATCACGGAAAAGATACACGGAAGATTCCATGATATCGTTACCGGAAAAGATCCGAAATTCGAGCACTGGCTCGAGTATATCAACTGATTAAAAACAATGCCTTTAGGCATTTTCCTTTTTTTCTCTGAATACCACGAATTTGCTTGCCAGATAGTTCAGCGCGATCTCTATCATGCTGACGGCTATCCTCGCTATGAGCCCGTCGATCCCGAACAGCGACTGATTCATTCCAAGCCCATACAGGATCGGGAAAGCGATTATTGCGATGATTCCCGTAATGATCCTGAAGAACAAGAAAGAACCGGCCTCCTTTACGACCACCTTCTTTTCAAGGGAGCGGCTTCTGAAGACCATCCACTTGTTAGTGACGAATGCGAATAACACCGCGCATACCCATGAGAGTATGTTGCTAATGTTGATCTCAATGCCCGACCAGACAAAAATGGCATAGGTCGCCCAGCTGACAAGGACAGTGAATCCACCGAATATCAGGTAAAGTATGCCCTCTCGGTGTTTGGTGAACATGTCAAAAAGACCACTCATTTGAATCCAAAGGTCAAACGATGCTCAAGAATAATATCCTATGTGTTAAAAGCACCCTATTGGATAATCAACGAACTCCGGTATTTCTGGCATTTATTATGGATCTGGACAATATCTGGCTTCTCGTCCGGTTTTCTTTGCCTTATTTATTTTAGAAACTTCCAGGCAGGGAAAGGCCTTACCAGTAAGTGTGCCAGTAATTTTTTTGACATGTGGCGCACGATCTCTGCAACTGCCTGCCTGACCAGGATGAGACATTGTATTTGTCAGCACCATCCTGATATTTTCAATGAACAGAACACACTTCGGCGGCATATCTGGAAATAGGCATATCTCAGATCATTTTATTCTTCATTGTTGAACTTATGAATGACATCCCTCAATTCGGTCGAGGTAGGGCCAATACTGTCAACATAGACTATTTCCACACCCAATGGGTGGAACTCCTCCTCCCATTTATCCCATGTTTCGGAACCTTTCCAATCGCTGCCTAAGAATATTTTGTTGAAATGAAATTTTGTCCATGCTGCCATTTTATCCATTGTTTCTTGCGGAACCACCATATCCACATATTTGATGGATTTTACTATCTCAGCACGTTCCTCATAAGGAATGATCGCTTTTTTTCCTTTATATCCAACAAGAGAGTCGACGGTAACCCCCACAATTAAAAAATCGCAGGATTCTTTGGCTGTTTTCAATACATTTAAGTGCCCGATATGAAACAAATCGAACACGCCCGTGGTATATCCCACTACTTGTGAATGTTGCAATTAAACCCGCCTGTATGTGTCTAGTTATTATACTTTACAACATATAATTGTTTTTTCCTATGATTTATTTAAATAGGGGGTCATTTGCGGAGTTGCTTTTTTCCGGAGAGCCCTAAATACATTGAGTGTTGACCGGTCAATGTCTTCCATGTCGCAGATGAAATATGGCAGTTCGTCCGCCCATTATCATAACAGTCAGCGTCAGTTGAGCCTTCTGTATAAGATGATTATCCTCACTGCCAATGCAGCGGAGTACCCCATCGCATAGAGGAACAGGAACAAAGGCATCCATCCGTGGATCCATAATATGTCCGGCTGGAACGGCAACCATCCGATCGAATGAACCAGATTAAGCACTGCGAATCCTAGAAGGACGAAGAACAGGTTCATGAACGTTAAAGGGTTAAAATCGCGGATCAGCTTGTATGTCCCGGGTCTGGAGAACAGCTGTCCTTCCACTGCCTGGCTCCTTCCTCTGAGCAGCCCCTCTTCGGGTTGGACGCTGTTATACAGCTCAGGGATGATCATGACGAGAACGATCGCGATGCCGGCCAGACACCCGAAGAAAAGACTGTTGAAATCTCCGGTTGCGGGGTATATGCCGTCAGCCATATAGCCGATGACCCCCGACGCGCTTGTGCCCACATGTCCGAAACCGGAGAAGAATACTCCAATCCCCAGACAGATGAAAAGAGCCGGGAATGTAAGGCTGTGGTTCACAAGATCAAGGAAAAGGCCGCGTTTGGACGTCTTCTTCTTGTACCTTGCGATCTCGCCATCCGTGCAGTCGAGAGAGAACCCTACTATCCACCCTATGGCACCCAGGACCGTGAGGATCGGCGAATCAAAGAGGAACAGGAGCGATGATATCATCATCAAGAGCCCCCAGAACCAGGTCACCTGATTCGGGGTGACATTCGTCCTTATGAGAATTCTTGTAAAAAGGAAACTGAGCCTCCTGTAAAAGATACGGTTTATCGCTGGCGCAGGATCCATCTTATTTACCGGCTGACAAGTGCGGCGCATTTCTTCAATGGCCTCTCTTTTCTCCGTTCTCATCACATTCAAATGGGCAGTAGTTTATTTAATCCTGTGCGCAAATGAATGCATGGCTCAATTGATTTTGATGCTCTGAATATTATTACAAATATCATTGGGACGTTGAGCGCTCAGACCTTTTTGTGTATGTCGCCGGCGGAATACTCCCCGGATATGACCTTTCTGTAGACCATCTCTATTTTTGGTATAAGGCCGTCCCACCTGTATTTCTGGGCCTGTCTGAATGCATTCTTTCCTAACTCCTCGGTGTATATCGGGTCGTCCAGAAGCGCATTCATTGCCTTGGCCAGACCGGCCGGGTCCCTGGGAGGCACGGATATGCCGCCGTCCTTTATGGTATCGGGAAGCCCGTTCACATCTGTGTGGACTATCGGTCTGCCGTGTGCCATGAGCTCGATCGCCGCCAGACCCAGAGATTCAAACAAAGACGGCATGACGAAGAACCTGCATGAACCCATCAGCCTTTCCTTCTCTTCCTCCTCGACCCATCCTTTCATCTCTATTTTTTCCTGGAGGCCGAGTTCCCTGATCTGTTTCCCCAGCCTCTCCTCTTCCGGGCCTTTCCCGCAAATAATGAGTTTGCAATCCACATCCTTCATGGCCTCCACGAGATATTCCAGGCCTTTGGTACCGACAAGCCTTCCGAGGGACAATATGAAGTCACCGTCCCCCCTTCCTTTCTCAGGATATTTTGACAGTCCGGTAGAGATGGATGTGACGTATGCGGGGGAGTATCCCCTTCTGATAAGATCGTTCCTCACGTAGTCGCTGACCGCGATGATATGGTCGAATGTATCCAGGCAGGAAGTGAATCTGCCATCGTTGAACTCGGACATCTTGGCCTGCATCCCGACCCCCTCGCCCCACATATTGTGGTAGGTGAAGACCTTCTTGCCGTCATATTTCCTGAGGTCCTTGTTGTAGCTCGGGGCCCATCTGTAGTTATAATTGACGACATCCGCGTTCAGATCTCTCAGGGTCTCAAGCACATTTCTGGATGAGATAAAAGGGGGGTTGTAGATGTTCAAGATGGTGGACTTGAGCCTGATGATCCGGTATCCGTCGGCAGTGACCTCTTCCTCGGGAGTGTCAGGCAATCTTCCGGTAAGTACGGTGACGTCATGGCCTCCGGCGGCAAGCAGTCTGCTCGTGTCATGCATCCTGTGCTCAATGCCGCCTTTGAAGGGGTAAAAGAATGGATTGACGTCGACGATCCTCATCTCTCTTCCTACATCGTAATGGCGGGCTCAGTAAATAACGGTGTCCATAAGGTGATGCGCACACAGAAGATTTAACTATCCGCTATATACTCCCCGACACAGATGCCGTGCCAAGAACGGCAGGGGAATTCAATGTACAGACCGATTCCTGTTACGCTGGGGATATGCGCATACAACGAGGCCGCAAACATCGAAAGAGCGGTCAGGTCGGTATTTGAACAAATTCTTAATGGATTCGATCTGAGAGAGGTCATTGTCATCTCTAGCGGAAGCACAGATGGGACCGACGATATTGTAAAAAAACTGATGAAAGAGTTCTGCGGGCTTAAGCTCATACGTCAGGAAAAAAGAGAAGGGAAGAATTCGGCGATCAACTGTTTCTTGGATAACAAAAGCACAGAACTGGTCGCGATCCTGAATGCGGACACGGTGTTCTTCAACGAGCGCTGCTTCCAAAGGTTGCTCGAGCCGTTCAAAGAGGACGATACTGGGATAGTGGGCGGGCATCCGATCCCAATGAATGATAAAAAGACGGTCGCGGGGTTCGCGTCGCATATGATATGGACGATGCACCACCATGTTTCTCTTGTACAGCCCAAGATAGGAGAGATAATAGCTTTCAGAGATATAGGCACAAGGCTTTCTGTCGTTACCTCGGGAGATGAGGATACTCTGAAGATGGAGCTTGAAAAGAAAGGGTACAAGAGTATCTATGCGCCGGAAGCAAAGGTGTACAACAGAGGGCCGGAAACAATCAGAGATTTTGTTAAACAGAGAACAAGGGTGAACATAGGCGAGCGCAGCCTCAAAATGGAACACGGTTTCGAGGTTCCGACATGGGATATGAAAATGCTCTATCCAGCCTTCATCAACGCCATCAAAGATATGGGATTCAGTCCGATAAAACTGAGCATCGCGACGGGTGCGGAGATCTATTCGAGGGTCAAAGCGTATCTGCATGTGAAGTTCGGAAAAGGGGATATCCACATCTGGGAACAGATCAAGACGACAAAAAAGCTATAATATTGTTTAGCGGGTTAACACAACTGGGAATATGACCGAATATCCTCAATGGGGACGACCGAATGAAGTTTGATAAGCTGGTCCTGCTTTCAATGGTG
>Ga0123357_10009204_pt1 | contig 12447 bp, 7 predicted proteins | sample TergutEmb28metaG_FD_89873 | JGI IMG/M metagenome (GOLD analysis project Ga0123357, IMG submission 89873) | Embiratermes neotenicus P4 segment gut microbial communities from Petit-Saut dam, French Guiana - Emb289 P4 | ecosystem: Host-associated > Arthropoda: Insects > Digestive system > Gut ... | reverse complement strand
CACAGATGTGAAAAGTGTGTTGAAGTAAAGGGAGATTATATTGAAAAATAGCAAAGTTGTTTCATTTCTGTCACCTTTCAAAGTTGGTCAGGCCGGAAACTTATGGACCCTACCACGTAGCAGCCAAAAGGAAAACTTGCTAAGAATTCTAGAAAGATACACAGAAAATGCATTGACAAGAAACCCCATAATACAAACTCCATTACACAAATATCTTGCAGCACCATTTTCAATGCCATGTGCCTTCTTTAAATGGCCAAATACCTGACCTTGGAAGGGTATTTCAATTGTCGTGGTAGAGAGCAATGTTCATCAAATGAGATCTGTAAGGTGCGTTTTGGGATCTTTCACAAATCAGGGTTGTTCTTAATACAGAAAATCTGCTGGTGAAATAGGTAACACAATCAACACATTTCCTTAAATTACTAATGTCTCCCATATATGAGAGTAAGTTGAGCTGGAAAGTAAGATGTCTTTGTAGAATCCTCATTTTAAAGAGATGGCAGATTTATATATGGGCAAAAACTGAAAGAGAATGTGGTAAAATTATGTAATCAGGTCTGTATTTAACATAGTAAAACATAGTGTATAATGAGAATCTGAATTAACTCTTTTCAAGGAAGTGATTGAAATGACAAGGCAGAGTCACCATGTCACAATCCTGCAGCACTCAGCTTCATGATAGAATTTCTTACATTTGGTAGGAATTACACAATTGGAGAAGGTAACAAATAGGAAAGAACCAATCAACAACTGAAATACGAAGATCTAATGATGTTTAGTGCCATTTAGCTGGACTTACAAAGCATGGAATGTTCTCTCAGATTTGTAACAAACAATAAACTTAAATAATACAGCACTACTTTTGATAAACCAACAGTAACATACTAGCTATGGCTCCATTTTAGTTGATTCAGTATGTACAATTAAAAGCAACAAATGTTGATGACCTTGACTCAGTTAGTGCTTTTAACCATGATGTTACTGAGATGCAGGTTTAGGTATGTAAATACTGAAACAACCTGAACACATAATACCTTCCATCACTTCACATTTCTCATGTACAAAATTCCATTTGTATAGCACATATTTACTGAAAACAGAGCATTTATATCCAAAAACATAATAGGAATGAGTATATATTATATTATACATATATATATATATATATATAAAAGCCATTAACAAAAAAGAAGCTTATGCGACCAACAATAAAACAGCCTCTTTTCATATATTTAAAAACATGATTAACCAAATTGCCAAACATGAGGAACCTTAGCAAACCAACCTAATGGTAGATGTTTGACTAGAAATAGTTCTCCAGGAATTGAATTGAGGATTTCCATAATACAAGTCTACTTTCAACACACAGAAGTATCTCAATGAAATCACATACCATAGTTTTATCTTACCAGAGATCTACAAAATCACAATAAAGTTAAGAGCTATTGTAGATTTTCAGTCATAATTGATTGTTGTCTTAATATTTCACATCAAAACATATTGGCAAATCTAGGGTTTCTGAAATTTCAAGGCTCTCATCTTTTTTTTTTTTTAAATACAAAAATGCAGAGCAACTGGACTTTTGTTCTTTTGATGCTCTTTAGTTTGCAACAAATGAAACAGATATTAATCTCAAAACTATATGTAATTAAGATTGCTTGTTTACAAGTGCAAACAATGATGGTGCATTCACACTGAAAAGTTGAAATAGTGCCCCTGGCAGCTTCATCATGTGTCCATGTCTCTGTCTATCTGTCAGCCATAGTCCACATATAACAACCTGAATATTTCCAGTTGCCTTGTCATGAAGTTTGATCCTGAGAAAGTTCACCAAAAATTTACCAGCACATAATTCTGATTAAAATCCCTTCAAAACAGCCTTCCTTTTTGGAGACTCCCATTAAGACCTACCCTGTTGCCTGTTCCCATTGACATGGGCAGGGTTTTGTCTCTACTTCTCCATCCCTTGTGCTGGCCACTGCTATATAATCTACCCACTCCCAGCTTGACTCACTTCTGTCTTGAACAGAGTAGTAGTTAAGTTTCACCCATAACATTTGTAACATCACACAAGACTACACAGAGTTGTAAGCCAGAAGATAATGGTATAAGCATGTTGTTGTTGATGATGATGATGATGATGGTGATGGTGGTTGTAGTGGTGGTGATGACGATGAGGATGGTGATGATTATACAGACAGCTGTTATTTCAGTGTATTCAAAAATCAGAATTAGTGTCCACAGACTTAAATTACATAGTGTTCTCTTTAATGTGAAACAAGAAAGTTTCTACCATTCTCATTGTTTTGTGTTGCCTGCTGACTTAAGCTAGATCTTTTTGAAAGTAGACTGTACAAATCCATAATTCAGTTGTCAAAATCATTAATACAGATACAGTACAGATATATTGTCTACTAACAACCACAATTAAAAAACAGAGGGGAAGAATGATAGAAGAGAGCACAGAATGACATGTAAAGTTTCATCCCCAACAAAAATGGTGCAAAAATCTCTCCCATTCTTCCACAGTACACACATCAAACATCAGAAGTTTATAAATTGCATGCAGCACTGTATATCCACTATTAAAACATGGCTTTTGCATTCTTCAACACTACAGGTGACTGTTTAAATCAATAAAGAACTAAAATTACTGATACATTTTGGTAGTTTCTAATTTTGCATTACAATTTGTTGTGGCTGGACGGTATGGTTATTATGTAATTCTGTAAATAAGGAACACAAACACACACACACACACACACACACAAAGTCCACATTTTTTGCATTGCTTCATATTCTTGTAATATACTGCACAACAAACCAAGCAAATGTAACATATTATGACCAAAAAATATTGCACATGTAATTCCTTTTCAGTGAAACAGAGAAATACCATATTGTTGGAATTTGTTGTAAGTAATATGTAGGGTCATTATTTTATCTGAAAACTATTGGTTGCCATTTCCCATGGGCCGCTCAGCTGACCGCCCACACACATAGTGAAATAATGGCGGGAAGTGACAAACAATAGCTGTAAGATAAAATAAGAATCCTGTACAACAACGTTTTTGGTTACTTGGGTTCTTTATTTCATCATTTATTTCTAAAAGAACAGAGCATTTTTAAACTGGATCTGTTTCCATCCTCAGATGAAAGGGTGGGTGGGGAAGCACCTATGTAGGTGGGTGCAAGGAAGAGCTTTTCCCAATCTTGAAAAAAAAAAAAAACCTTTGTCAGTTTAACAAGTATATATGCACCTAACATCAGGTTTTGTCTGTGGAGGACAACAGATAATACATGATAATTATGTTGCATTTTGTACACATTGTGGGGGACAAGTCCAGAAACTGAGTAATCCAAAGTTATACCACATAAAAGCCTTTAAAATTGACTTACAATACCATTCTTATTTTAGTTTGAGCAGAAGCTAACAAACTAACTTTTCACATCCACATTAGTATATGAAGTACCTTTCCCAGAATTAGTTCATAATGTGAGTGATGTTAGAGATTTCAAGATAAGCATCATGTACAAGAAGCATAAACTATCTTTTGTGCTTCTTACAGCAATGCTTATAATTATACTTATTTATATAATAATGTTATGACAAAATTAAGTCAGTCATTTTATCAGCTCAGTTCTGCATGGTTAAAAGTGCAGTAAAATGTACCTAACAGAACTCTTCACACCTGGTAGTTGATTTGAGATTGTAACTTCTAATAATGCTCTAACCAACAGACTATGAGCTGACAAAGCACTCTGTGTCTTAAACACTACTTTAATAAAATAGTGCCATAACTACTACATACATACCCACCAAATGGGAAAAGAATCTAACAATCTCCTATCCCTTCTACAAACTGTTACATCTCTCATCTATACAAGCATTCAACATATATTATTCACCTTTGGATATGATTAAAGTGAGCCAGCCAGAGAGGGCAAGGTTGTAGCAACAATAATTTTTGATGCAGTGTTACCTTCTGTAGTTCACGCACACATTTGTACCAGTTCTAGGATCACATGGGGTGGCACAGAAATCTTTGTTGTGATTTGGTTTTCAGTTTCAATTTTCTCTGTCAAATAACCAGGAATGTCACCTTGTTTGTACACCACAGTCTTTGAATGTAACAAAGTATCTGATATTAACATTTGTTTTAGTGAAGGTAAGAATGTATTTTCTTCTTCACAAACTGATAGATTTAAAAACATTTGCTTCATAAACAAATGATGGCAAAAAATCAAAACCACATTAATAATGGAGTTAAGAGCAGATTAATTTTATGGAATGTTTATTATCATCCAGTCCAGAATAATTAGTCGTCCTGTCTGCTATTATGTTCACATAGACATAACTCAATTGTCTGAATATGAGTGTGAAACTTGGTCTCACACACTATGGAAACAATATGGGTTGAGAGTATTTAAAATTATGGTACTGAGTAGAATATTTGGACCTGACAATAAAAATCATGAATTTCTCCATTATGAAGTTTTCTCCAACCTCATGTCACTTGGAGGAAGTGACATGAGTTTGGAGAAAACTGCATAATGGGGAGCTTTGTAATTTGAACTGTTCACAAAACCTTACTAAAATGGTCAAATCAAGAAGAAAGAGGTGATCCAGACATACATCATGTACAGGACTTATCAGAATTGTATACTTTTCAACACTTCTCTGATCTTATTGTACACATCCTCCGAATGTATAACTCAATTCACTATTAAATTATGATGAATAAAATACAGTAACACATCATATAAAAATATTATTTAACAGAATGTAACTCTGTGAACAAAAGTGTCTGTTTTAGGAGATGAGTATTGGGTATTTGTTTCTGAGCTTCTTTCATTGTCTTTGTAGCAAGACAGCCAGCAACTGAATGGTAGTTCGTGCTCAACATAAGCAAATGCGGTCTCAACAGCATTCAGTCCCCTGCTGTGACTCATTCAGTTTGCTTCAGTATTGCCCTGGTGGATGTAAAATGATTCTTGCTACAGTGCATTTTTACTGAGTTTTGTGCAGTTTTGAGAATGACACAATTGGCATGCACTGTACTTGAGAACTGACTTCTCAAACTGGATTTTATGCATTTCAGGCATAAAAACAATAAAAGTTACATAAAAAAATGTAAATTATGTTTCATTATTCTTTTCCAAGCAGATCTAATATACAGTCTGGTGAAAGAACTTTGGTATGGCAAGTTTGAATTCATTCTGGCACAAATACGTGCAGATCTGCCACACCATTGAATTTTATATTTCCCCTTTGAACTACTGGTTGTTGCATATTGGAGTAATAGAGTATAAGTTCCAAGATCACATGAAACATACAAACAGTGACAAATCCTGGGAAGTTAGATCTGTCAGTAGGGTACGCACTGCTTTTCAGTTACCCTTCTGCTAGACCTGACTTCCAAATCACGATTTGCAATGGTATATTAACAACAAAGTAGCAGGTATAGGATATCATGACTAGTGTACTTGAGATGTGCCACCCCAGTAATAATTAGAAATTCACTTACATAGCTCCTGTACTGTCAACATATTAGAAAAGATACTGCAAAAATCAGGCTCAAAGTTAAATAAAACAAAAGTTACAAAGTTACCAGATGTTTGTAAGTGCCATTATAAAATTGATCCTACTTACCACTTACTAACATGACAGGGGCCATGAAAATGTAGGCTATCTAGTCCATTAATGGTGTGCATTAAACTCTATACGATTTGTATTATGAATATGCAGTACTACTAAACATAAATCTGCTATGAAGAAGATTGTGCTGACAAGCAATACTGGAAGAAGCAAAACAAAACATGTGTGTTCCAAGTACGCCAGCAAATTCCAAAATGAAAACTGTAACTGGAAGAAGCATACCATATTGACCAAAATATAAGATGAGAACTGTTTCCCAATCCATGATCTCGAAAACAGGCAACTACCTTGTAATCACACACAAAGTTAAACACATTCCATGAATAAAGCAAAAGTGTTTTATGTGCCATAGGTGAACAGTGACAATTACACAGTTGCTGCACTTATTATGCAAATTGTTCTATGCTTCTGATTTCATTGCTGATTTCCCAGCATTTCATTTCAAGCCAGATGACTGAAATGATACACTTTTAAAAGTTTTCTATACAAATCATGGCTCATTATGTTGATACGCTAGGTACAACAGTATCTAAATAAAGTTTTAATATGTTGCAGTTACAGTGCTGATTTTTGATTAATGGTAATTAAACTTGCAGAAGAAACCAATAACTGTGCCATGTCAGGGAGGCTCCTTGTTGTGGAACAGAATGTACAGTGTTGGGGTGGGGGGGAGAACTATAATTAAAGGGAGCAAATTCAACCCAAAGAGCATTTCTTGGTGCCATGCAGGGAAATTTCAGTGCCACAGATAAAAAATCTGGAATTTGTGCTCGAGAAATGTAAAAATGGCCCTTTAGCAAAAAGGCAATATGAATGAAGGCATGGCAAGTTGCTACAGCTCTGAAAATTCTGCAGTAACATTTCAGAGATAGTAACAGTTGAGTAATGAGTTTAGTGCACTGTAAAAGATTAGTTTTACATCAGAGAGCTACATTAATGCAAAAGCTGTCCTCAGACTACCTTCTAAAACTAACAGCTTAACAGCAGTGGCAGCTCAGAGTCTAGGGTTGGAACAAATACTTGTGAGGCAAAAAGGGACCATAAGAAGAAAGATAATAATAAGCAACAAACAGAATGGGTGAGCATATCTCCAAAGACAAGAGATCGCATCAGAAAGAAAATGAATAAGAAGCAAGACCAAAGAGAAAGGCAGATATATACCACTACTGCCACCTGTTTTAAGGAATGATGGTAAATGGATACCAACATGAATTCCAAACAACTATAGCAGTATGTTGTTAATTTGTGTTTCATTTTTAGTTACTGTGCAATACTGTTCCATGTTACCTTAATTTGTAGAATCAACCTTTGCTGGTGATAATCTGGCAACAATGGTGAATCAGTCCAAGCTTCATTTGCCATTGTCATGGCCGTAATACTGCAGAAGCAACTATGACTTTTAAGCAAAGAACATTTTTAAATTTATATTCATCAAGAATTAAACAGGTTGTATTATTTGCATCATTTCATTCTTTTACTAGGAAATTATTTCAATTGCCAAGCCTCTAACCTATTCCATTTCCTGACAATATTGCTACTTGAATGAAAATCTTACTGTGAATAACACTGGCTGTCTGGATCGCAGGTATCCAGAAATAAAAATTCATATCTTGAAATCTCTTCGTTTACAGACACCCAGATTGCAGCACTACAGAAGCAAACTCAAAGATTATTTTGCTGCTTACTACATTACCAGATTTCAATCTGGGCATCCCTGGTGGCATGACAAATATTGAGATGATATTCAACCCCTGTCTACATGTTTTGAAGCATGTTTTGGGTTACTATAGCCACATCACTTACACAGGCTTTCAACTGCTGAAGGTCAATGTTTTTGACCTGGTAGAAGAGGTGAGGAATTACTTTACTTACATGATGCCTGGTGGATGGTTTGGCAAAGGAACACCAATTGCCTGGCCTCTCAGGTCACCAGACTTAACACCATTGGATTGCAGAGACAGCATCCCATATGTGAATAACCTCGTATACCTGGTCAAAATCCATGAACTTCAGCAGTTTAAAGCCCACATATGGGATACTTTGCCTGCAGTGACTTACAACATGCCTCAAAACATGTGGACAGAGTTTGAATATTTTCTGGATATTTGTTGTACCATTAGTGGTGCCAGCACTAAAATCTACTAAGGTTGTTAGAAGTGAGAATAAAGAAAAACCTTGGGAGTGTTCTTTTGTAATGGTGTAAAGTGGACTTCCTGTACAATGAGCAGATTTTGAGATGTAAATTTTTCTTTTTGAATAGCAATCATCCATCCACCTGTGTTTTGTGTTCACTCTTTTTGTAATATCTCCAATACAGATATTTTCTTTAAAACATCCATGCTGTGAAACTGTGCTGAAAGTAAAAGGAAAGGTATAGAGAATATTTTAATTAGAATTTTATGTTACCAAGTTTATGATCACCTACAACTCCCCTTTTCTGAAAGACTGTAGCAACATCTGGCAACCTTGCACCTCAGGTTTTTGAATACAGTGAAATGATAGCCTGACTGCTTGTGGTTTTGCTAGTTGATCTACACATTACCTTACCATCTGCTGCAAAAATGGACTAATTCCCAATATCTTGAATTGTTATGTGTCACCAGTATTATAACACAGCAACCCACTGAAGCATATAAACACAGACCATTAAAACCTATCACCAAAGTATAAATTTTAGGGGTTGAAACAGTGGTATGTTAAAACACAAAACAATATAGAATACTGTGTTGATATTCACCATTATACAATACTGCAAAATCCTGTTGGTTAAAAAAATTCCTCAGTCTGATAGAGGTGCATTCATGAACATTCTCTACCGAACTTTGCACATTACATTTGTTATTATGTAACCAATGTAAGTGACATATAGAGCAATTATTTATGTGTTTCCTCGGTTCATTTTAAAAACTTCTGGACGTAAAACTTCCTGCAACTCTTCTGCAATGAAACCAAGTTACATACATAGGCCTAAAGGACATGAGATCTAGAGACACAAGACACAACCTTGGACAAAATGAACAGAGGAAACCATTACTTGAAAAGTAGTCTGGGAGATATGCATTCACATATGTATATTCATGGAAATTCTTGAACCAGTTATCCAAAAGAACTACAGCTTAATGGGCTGAAGTAAATGTTCTTGACTAGATTCTAGGGAGAAGTGTGACTAGAGTAAACTTTTAGAACTTCAAATGATATCTGCAGGTTTGTGTGCATGAGACTCAAGTATGTGCTGTGTAGTAGTCAACATGCAGAAAATGTTCATTTCCCAAATTACCATTGGGTTAAGCAGCATACAACACTCTGTTTGATGATTGGTTGTCTGTTTAGCAATTCACAGCCTGTAAAAACAACACCCACCAGCATTAATTTAATGAAGTCATGTTAGGAGATCATAGCCTGTCAACACGTACATTTGTTTTGTGAACTATATAATATATTCATGGGTTTATCACATATAAAATTAGGCGTGCGGTAACATATCTTTTATGTCTCTTACCAAGGTGTCTTGAAAATATTGATTTTACTGAGTGACATTAAAATCTGCAAAGCATAAATAATAGCCTCTAAGGCACAGATGAAACAAAATAAAACTAAGCATGTATAAAGCTCTTGTAGGACTTGAATGACTTGAGTAGTACAAATGGTAATGTATTTTTACACATATCTTCTACATCACCCATAGTAAAGTGCCTATCATGAAGGCGAACTTCTTACATTTAACAATATTAATGCATCAACTATTATAATACCTTCAAAGAGCAGGACTAGAAATAGAGTAGCAACAGAATCATGTCAGGTTGTACTAAAAACTTTGACATGGGAATCTGTGTATAAAAGCAGTGATACCAGCATTATGTATAAGTGATTTTTGTATAATTTTTAAATACCACTGAAGCCTATTTTACGATGGAATATGAAAGGTTATGCAAAATAAGTGACTGCATTACACAAGGAATAAACACATCTTACAAACATAAATAAGTCCATTATCTACAACAGGAACCCTGAAAGGTCAGAAACAAAAGCATTTTCCACTAAATATCTTAAAATCCTATATAAAATAACGAAAGAAGTTAGAAAACAACATTGTAATACACTTACAGAATAATAAAATAAAAACAACATGGGACATAGTAAAAAGTAAAACATGAGAAATATGTTTATCAGAAAAATTGATATGTTCAGGATCAAGGAAAAGTTTATGATGCTTTTAATAGTTTCTTTCTAACAGTTATTAAAAAATTAAGCATGCATAAAGTACAGAAAGAAGACAGACGCAATGGGTGAAAACTACCCTGAGTTTAAAATTATTCCTACTACTAATATTGAAATAAATTTTGAGTGCCTATTTATCACAAAAATCTCCCATGATGCTCTACTTGTTTTTCACCCAGTCTATAAAGGTATTTTCCCTAACTGTTTTTAAATTTCAGCATTAAAGCTACTGTAAAGAAAAGGGGCAAAACTGGAAGTTCATAAAAGTTAGGTAAATTCTTAACATTTTGAGTTACTATTAGCTTAAGGTTAGCCAAAATAGAGTAGTTAGTGTAGTGACTAAGCTGGGAGAACTGGGGTTGAATCCTGACAGGGGCAGTTCTTTTCCAAAATGTCCAGACTAGCTGTCTGATCCATCTAGCTTTATATTCGTTGGGTACTGGGGGCTTATTCCCTGAGCAGTAAAGTGGTCAGAGTGTGACCCTAACCATTTGCTTCCACACATTGCAAAGGTTAAGAATGAGTGGTGTTATACCTCATGCCTTCATGGTGTGCGGAGAGACAACTTTGCCTTATCAGATTCTTAAGTAGTAGTTTAGTTTACTCCATATCAGGGATAGCTCAGTTGGTATAGCAACTTTCTATGGGCTGGTCAGTCCGTGGATCGAGTCCTGGTGTGGGCGAGAACTTCCGCACCCGTCCAGAACGGCCCTGGGGTCCACACAGCCTCCTACATAATGGGTACTGGGACTCTACCAGGGGTAAAGTGGCCGGGCATAGTGTTGACCACCCACCCTCTTCTAGCACTGAGGTTAAGGAAAGAGCAGAGCTATCCCTCTACTCCCCCTTTCGGCCTTTGTGGTCTGTTCTAGGGTGAACTTTACCATTACCTTTACTCCATATAGTAAAGTAATTTTTGTGAGCTCTGACACATAGCCATAATTCTCTTGTATTACTATCTAAATGTCAGAAGAAAGTTGCAGGTCAAAATAACCTTACCTGTATGATTCTTTTTCTTAACATGTACTGAATAAAAGAGGTTTAGGGGATCTGTGATATGTCAAAATATACCCAGTAGAATTCACTTGAGCCTCTGTGTTACATTAGCAAGTGCCACTGCAAATGCTTGCAATGCAGAGAACGGATACTGGAAGTCCAATGTGTAAGCATTTCCATCAATACGCCCAAACTGCATCACCTGTAAAGTACATTTATTGTCCTTAACATATATTTTTTTTCTACATAAATAGAATTTCAAATCTAAGAAAAACTAATATTCACATACCAATAAGCCTCAAAATACCAATGTAAGTTAAACACTGTAGAATTTCAGTACACAGTTATAAGCTTATCTGTTTACAATTGAAAATGCCTTTAATCCTTTCATTTGTTTACTTGATGTAATGTGACATAACCCTCTGTGAGAGTGGAGAACACATAAGACACACTGCACTGTCAGTAATATGGTGAAAACAAGAATACTGGCTTACAGCTCGTGATGAGAAAATTGTTGTTAGGTTAGGTGGTTATCATAAATTCAGTATGAAAGGAGTGAGATACAATACGAAAATGTTATTTCATACCATACCAAGTCGTTCATATCTCTGTACTAAGGACATGTGGAAAGTGAGGTTTACAAAAACTCAATTGCTGTTTATTCACAGTAAAATTTAAACATAAGACATATTTTGTTGTGTAAATATCGATGATAGTCTAATCATAACGTGCCATGATCCTCCCACTGCGAAAATTGTGTTTTGTGATTCACCTTGTTCATGCTGTAGTCTCTGATATTTTAGATGAGGCATCTGCTATAAAGAAAACATGGAAGGAGTTTTACCTTATGCTACACATTCCATTTCATATTTTACATCTGAACAACAATTATAAATTCGGTCTAGTGCATATATTATTTATGTTGTTTGTTTATGAAAACACAGCTGCATGTTTTGGCTATGTCGAAGCCAACCTCAGACTGTATAGTGAATTGATTTTATTCAAGTTCTATACTACTTCGATGACCACAGTTAAAAAAGCTGAAGTGTGGTCAGTACTTAGGAAGGGTGGAAACTTGGGGACACTACGTGCTGTTGGTAGACAAGGGGCCTGGGACAGATAATCAGTATAGCAACTTGTTATGAATTGGATTGTCTGGGGTTAAACACCCCCTCCCTCACCAGCGGGGGGGATTTTCTGTACCATCCTGATCAGGTCTGAGACCAACCCAGCCTCATATACAATTAGTATTGGCTCTACTTCCTGTGAGGTAAAGCAGACAGGGAGTTACATTGAGCACCCTCATCCTCTTAATTAACTACACAGCCTGATGATGGCTTAGATACAGATGAAACATGTAGCTGTGCTTTTCTAATCAAATAATGCAAACAATAATTACACCCAACTGAAGTTGTTGTAGTTGTTGTTCAAAGGACAAGTTTTGTAACTTCATTCATTAGTATTCAGCCTTGAAGGCCAGGCTTGGCAGGAACCAGAGCCCAGTCATGTGACCGATATGGCTCTGGCACACTGCATCCTGGGCAAGTTCTTGGGGGTAGTTTGCCATTGCT
>Ga0123357_10009200_pt1 | contig 12448 bp, 7 predicted proteins | sample TergutEmb28metaG_FD_89873 | JGI IMG/M metagenome (GOLD analysis project Ga0123357, IMG submission 89873) | Embiratermes neotenicus P4 segment gut microbial communities from Petit-Saut dam, French Guiana - Emb289 P4 | ecosystem: Host-associated > Arthropoda: Insects > Digestive system > Gut ... | reverse complement strand
ACATCGAACCAGAGCAATACAACCCATGAAATAACTCAACAAATAAGTCGCAAGCTCCTGAGGATGGATGTATTAACATCTGAAACATGTTGAGCATTAAATAAAGAAATAATAAAGCAAGTGGCATCAAGTTGGTCCCTCTTTATTCAAGAATTTAATCATACATTATTTTAACTCGTACTGTAAATGAAATGGGATCCCATTGAGTGCTCACTTTATTGTACCTTAAAAATGTTCTCTATTGGCCTGAAGATTACTGTTTATGGTCGAAACATGTAGCCATAATGTGACCTGAGTTTATATATAATATCACTGTACTGGTATATTTGTGTATTGACAGAATATAATACACTATACAAATTAAGATAATTGTGTTCAACAGAACTTGCATCAGAGCTCATTTTTAATGTTCTGTTATTGCGCACATTTATATTTTTCTTGTCACACTATTATGATATTGATGCTGTCACGGAAAGTACCTGATGGATTATTTTGGCACCAGCTATCAGAAAATCCATGACGTCTCCCAAGGAAACAAACAGGGGTATTTATCAAGGGCATCCGAGTGGTGGTAATTGGCATTTCAGATTTTGGGTAGGGGTGGGAAGATTGGCATTCATTGACAAGTGGTAACTAGAACATTGTTTATGAATGATATTTTATCTACTGAAGTTAGGTACAGTCAGTTATATTACTATTACTGCTGATGTTATTATTTTTTATTGTTATCATCATTGTTGGTTTGTTGTTGTTGTTGTTGTTATCATTGTTTGTTTGTTTGTTGTTTCAACCTGCAGATAAGAGCCTTCTTCTGCTTACCTACTCATTGGCTTTGGAATGGGACTTCATATATATGCCTTTTCAATACTGACTTTTGAACTCAAACTATACATTGTCATGTGTTATAGAAGAGAGAAAATTTTTCCCATTTTAAAAGAAACTTTATTCATTCTATCCACAACAACAGTTTCACAGAAAAGTTGTAAAGATGCTGGAAGATGTAAGTCTTCTGGGATGTTATGCTGTATTGTTAGGTAAATAGTTCCCAAAATTTCAAAAATTCATATTGCCTTCATCTTGAATTCTAAGGAGAGTAGCTGAGTGGCTACAGCTACTCCTCTTGGACTACCTGCGCATGATGATCAAAATGCTACCATCCTCCATACATTAGGAACTATTTACGCAATGACAAAAAAGTGCAACCCAAAAAACTTGAATATTCAGCTTCACCACTGTGTGAATCTCAAATGTACCAAATTTTTTCTTTCTTTGTTCACTTCAGCCTCTCCCCTCCCCCCCTCCCCTCACACACACACACACACACACACACACACACACGCACATGTTTAGCTGTTGTTGTATTCACACCTGACAGCAGCATTCACCCTTTGTAATATCATTTTATTTTTCTTTTCACAGAATAAAAACGAAAAAATTGATACATTTTCAGCCTTATTCTCATAATATACATAAATTATTATGAGCTTCATAACATATTTATCAACACAATTGTTATTTCAGTCCATAACAAACAAATGTTCATACATTTTACAAGCCATTAAAAACGTTTGGAATCTCTGATAAAACATTAAATACTGGGCATTTGGATAGTCTCCCGTATCAGCTGGTTAGGCCATTGAAATACACATTTACAATGAATTACATGTGAATTTAAATTTTCATTTCACAAACCCCAATAGTGTAAAAAAAAAAAAAATTTTCTTTCCCGGGGAGAATGTTTTGCAATCATGGTTGTCTTCCCTTTTCTGATTCTGTATTTCATCATCCTATTGAATTTTATCACACAGGGCACATTCACCCATCCCTTGTAACATGATGTACGGGTGGTATGTTTATCTCTTATCATAATTATTTCATTTGTGACATTGTTACACCACTTAACTGGAAGACAAAGTACTGGAACAACATCACAATATATTTCATAACACACAACATTTTTGAACACATACACTTTTGTATGTATGTGTATGTGTGTGTGTGTGTGTGTGTATATATATGTATATGTGTGTGTGTTTGTGTGTTTTGCTACTTGTTTTGTTACAGCCATACCTCACCAGGCGAGCTGGTAGGTTATTTTTTTGCAGTGCATTAAAACAGATAAACTGTCCTGTGCAAATGTATGCAGCAAGATACTAAAATTTCCATACCTACCTGAAAAATCAGAATATGGGGATATTTGGTATTAAAATTTTAAGTCAAACTAAAACACGCACACGCACAAAGGGCCCGTCCTAATCAAGGCGTAGGTGCATTGGGGCTGAGAGGCCCCGAACCCAAATGCAAATCTATCTATCTATCAAAACATGCACACACACACACATACACACACAAAAGAAACAGTGCATTTATACAGTTTGCATGTTGCATCTTTAAAATTTCAAGTGTTGTAATATTTACAAATTGCTAGAAAACATCCTACAGTCATGCTTGAAGATGGTGCAGCCATACTACGATGTATGGGAACATGTATATATAAACACATGTACTGTGTGTTCAAAGAACTTTGTGTGTGACTGAAATGTCTAATGTGGAAGAACATACATGACATGATGCACAAATCTTTTATTCCAACAGAACAATATGTTTCATATAACCAGTAGCTGTCTTCCCGTTTTTCATGCATTGTTCTGTTTTTTTGTAACCCACATCATTTTGCTTTGTGATTATGACATCATGAAAATCAGAATTTACCAACTTACATAAAAACGGTATAGGCTGTTATATCCTTCAGTGATTTTATGGTTACTGAAAGCAGTGGAGTCTTTTGAGGCAATCAGCTACTTACACATGGTGTTCATGTCCAGCGTTTTGGACAGTAAGAAGCATAACACAGCACAAGTCTTATCACATCGACCTGTGATATGTGGAGACATTGAAATTCTTTGAACTCTTAGACACGAACGTCTCATACAAAAAGCTGCTGGACTGGTAAGACTGAATTGAATATTTTCCTTATATAGGGTCATTAATTTAACTGACAACTATTGTTTATCACTTTTTCTGCGGTACTTTATTGTATTAATTTGGACTGCCCAGGCACCTGCCCATACATATATCAAAATGGCAGCAGAAAGTGGTAAAATATATTTAACAGACAAAATTACGTCTCTTTACGCGGTGACCATGATGTGATGACTGTTTTTCTTTTTTTAGAAGATGATGAGACACTTTTTTTATACTCTTATTTACAGTGAAGTGGTGTAATACTGTCCTGATTTCTCCAGTCTTGTCTAATGTTTATGTTAAGTGTCTCAAATCATAATTAAATTTGCATAATATAACATCACCAGCATTAATATGAGTAACTACAATCAAATGCCCAGTTGAGTAATGTTCAAAATAACTAATACAGAAGGACACTTCATAGAGCATTTTATATCTATAACCACTCCAGTTAAAGTTGTGAGATCTTGCTTTCATCACTCTGAATCAAAAATAAGTGTTATCATAGCGTAAACTGAAGACTGATTCCTCTGAGAAATACACGAGTAACATGGTGGACAGTTGTCAGTAAACAAGGTCCACATGTAATATTTGCTTTACTTGTACTATGTCTAATGTTGTTCAAATGTCACATACAGTACCTCAACAATACAGTACTGCCATGTGCATGAATTTATGAACTCGAATTTCACGTTGTGACTGAACTGTTGGTCACGTGTTCATGCTAAGAATAATAATGATTATTATTATTATTATATATGCTATGGAACTCGAACTAGCTTGCTAATTAATTTCAAAAGAGTGAAAGACCATGAGTTATCAATTACAATATTATAATACTAGACACTAATATGAAGATAATTATAATATTCTATTCTTTTTGTTTGTTAAAAACGAACTTTTAGTCCATTTTGTGATATGCAAAGGCTTGTGAGTTACTAATAATTACTAGGAAATAATTTCTACAACATCAAACCTATTAAAGATAAAATTTTTCAGATATAACATAGCTTATTATTTTGTATCAACACTTATTTCTTAAGATGGGTTATGATTAAATACTAAAATGCAACATTAAGAAATATTTGTTTATGCTGTGCTGACATACTGCATTTAAATTGCGTGGTACATAAGTGTACTTTAAAAAACTATCTAAAAGGAAAAAAGATCAAAATTTAAGGCTCATTTTAGCATCAGTTTTATAGTAAACAGTGATGGAAACAGACAGGAAGGTTGTGTGAAATAAGAAACCAATTAGATGTCACTTAGTTTTATATTTATTTCTCCTTTGTAAGTTGCTCAACATGTTTCGGGCCACCTTGTGCCCATCCTACACAGCCACGGCACTACACCACACGCGGCAAAATTACCACTAAGTCGTCAGCTCCTGAGGATGGGCACAAGGTGGCCCGAAACATGTTGAGCAACTTGCAAAGGAGAAATAAATATAAAACTAAGTGACATCTAGTTGGTTTCTTGTTCCACATTGAACTACGATGCACGGTCAACCACACATCAAAGGAAGGTGATTCATTACTCTCAAAGCTGTGTGTGTGGAAGGGAAACCTTCCTGCATCCCAAGTTGTCAGTCTTGACTGCATATATATTTTTCTCTGAAATTTAAAGTAGTGGAAGTTGTACAGCAGAGTCTCAATGTTTGTGAACCTCATTTCTTGGTATTTAAACCTTTTGTGATAACCCATTTCTATACCATTTCTTTGATCTTTCATGGTTGGTTCTGGTGAATCAGGATGAGACCACATGGCTGGCAGATTGACTTCCCCCACTCTGCTGCTATTGCACAGATCACTTGCAGCTAAGCGAAACTCCTTCTCTCATTAATTAAGGAGTGTTGCTTTTGTGCTTTATGGTAATTTATGTTTTGAAGAAATGTTGATATATTACCAAAAATAAATTTCCATGACTTTTGATGTTATTGTATATTTGTATTACTAATATTTCAGGAGTTCTTGGAAACAAATAAGCGTCCTCGTTAACCCTTTGACACCTAAAGACCCCTATAGTGGTCGTACCACACCGCTAACCTCTAAACTTTGCATTTCATGTATTTATTCAACAAATATAGGTAGTAAATATTTTAAATGCGGTATATACTCTCCGTTTTTTTCTCTCCAAAATGCAAATTGTTTCATAATTCTAACATATTTGGTTCCTGTGTTATTCACATTTTATATACAGGGTGTTCTAAAATTAAAAAAAAATAATTTCGGCGCCATAAGGTTAAAAAATAATTGCAATGCTTGTGACACTTTGGTCTCAATTAATCATGAACATTGAGACTGTATTGTGTGTCTGAAGACTGCCCTACTGCTCAATGCCATAATTTGTACTGCCACCTATGCTAATTAGCAGTAAAGATTCACAGCACTAGAGCATAGTTTTTTTTCTTCACGTACTCATTATGTACACATTAAACAAGGGTGCAGAGAAGGGAAGTTGTTCCTGATTTAGTAAATAATTTTGTGAGATGAAGCGCTACCCAGGAATTTCATACAGTTTGATCTGGTATCCAAGCGTGTAATGGAACAAGTTTTGTACAGAAGTTTGTATCTTGACTCCCAGTTATTGGCTAATGCTGTGTACTTCATGCAAAGATGTTTGTAAAAATGTATCATATGCATTTGTCTTTATAACTGATATCATAACCACTGAGCATTTCTATGTATCTTTATAATCATGCTTCGGTTGTACACACAGCCTCCCCATAAAGTACCCATTTATTACGCTATGTTGAAACTAAGTGTACATCAGAAGTTTTCACTACCACTACAAGACTCTGAATCACAGTTGTATGTGAGCAACATATGATTCAGTGGGAAACCCAGTAAATATCAGAAATTCTGATATAAACCATCTCCTCAAACTAATAAGTCACCATTTTGATCACATCACCACCATGACCAGACACATAAAGACAGCTGTGTAGCCTATGTAGATAGGAAACAGACCTTGAGACTGTGTGCTGAAAAAGTTACTTAATTTCATTGTTGTTACTAGGGTACATTTTGGCACATAATTTGTCATGCGTGCAAACCTTGCTTCTACAGGAAATGTAACCTGAAAATTTGCTACTAAATATGTTTCATGATAACATTTATGTTTGGAAATTGACACTTATAATGTTCCTTCCGGCTGCCATTGCATCTTTACTGTGATGCTAAGAGTGAGTTTTAATATCATTAAGTAATATAGATACTGTGCTTGATTGTGCCATCTGTGGTCTCATTATTTCAATACTTGCTCTATCATTTTCAAACACTGATTCACACTTTAGTCTTGTCTTGTTATGTTTCAGATAAATATTGTATTTATAATTGTAAAATGATTGTTAAAATCACTCATAACAGCCCAGGCAGCAAAACTGCCATGTAACTATCAGGCACTGGGGGATGACTGAGCTTTATTTAACTACCCAGCAAGCCATAATATCTGTAGCCAATTTTATTTAGTATGCCTAGTTTCATTTCATTAAATTTAAAACTGTAATATATCCATAGTTATTTACTATATTAAACATGATCACCACTGTTACAAAGTCAGTTCTTTGTGCCTTTTTGCTGTCAAGTAATTGCTAAGTATAGCAGCTGCTATTGGATTCTTTAATTAACAGTAATTAATCAGTTGATGGGTGAGAACATGTAAAGAGAGGAGACTAGAGACTGTAGATAATTTTGTGATGAATGTGTTCTACTACAGAGTAGCACCAAGTAAGATATATAACCTATTTTCTAAACACATGCTTCAAAAGGATGATGGAATCCACCCATGGCATGGCTCAGGCAGTTAGTCGCCAGCCTCTCACCACAGAGGTATGGTGCTGATACCACACTAGTCTGTGTGAAATTTATGGTGGACAGAATGGCAGTGGGACAGGCTTTCCTGTGAGTACTTTGGCCTTCCCCAGTCAGTATCATCCTACAACAGCTTCATACTGATTCATACCTATATAACCAGTGCTGTTGGGGTGGTTTTCTATTGACTTCATTGACAGGAAAGTAGAGTTGAAGGAATTATGAGCCTTTGAATCAATGATCATGTGGAAAGTGAAGCATGATGTTATGTTCACTGATTTAAGATTTATTTTATGTGTGACTAACCAGTTAGTAAGATCACTCTACTTGTAATGTTTTATACAAGCAGCATTCATTAATAATGACCGCACTGAGCAATCAGCACAGCAGACACGTTCTTTGATATTCATAGGTATTATTGTTGTCTGAATTCATAAACTAGCAGTTTTCTGTGAAGAGTTTATTTAAGAAGAACAAAATTGTTTGTTTTAAACAGAATAATCCACTGCTTTATGCAGTGACAGAACACTTCAATCTTGTGTAAGACTGACACAGCATTGATGGCTGGCTAGACTGGAGCTATTACTATAGTAAAACCAACTAGAAGCACCAATATACCAAATTTATTTATTCTGGAATGACATTCTACATGTTTTGGATGGTCTTTCCATCCATCATCAGGAATTCAAGACTGTACATACAGCAACCAAACAGATACTACTGTCTGCTTGCTAGCGGGTACCTGCTAGCAAGCAGACAGCAGTATCTGTTTGACAAACGCCTGTTACTGTATGTACAGTCTTAAATTCCTGATAATGGACAGAAAGACTGTCCGAAACATCTAGAGTGTCATTCCAGAATAAATAAATTTGATATATTGGTGCATTTAGTGGGATTTACTATAGAAATAATATTATGGTGCATGACCCTATGAACATCAAATTAGACTAGAGCTATTTTGAGCCTTGGGCAGTGTGAAAGAAGGGAACCTAATTTTTGGGCCATACCATACCATACCTGAGGTGGTATTTTGAGCCTGTAGCTGTGAGGATTGGATTTCTATGCCAGGCCAATCCATGTGTGATTCATGGTGGGCACATTGGCACTAAACAGTATTTTATCCAAGTACTTAGCTGTTCTCTGTCATTATAATTCCACTATACTCATTTATTCATTCAATTATCAGTGATGCTATATAATTGAAGTAACTGACAGCAGTGTAGTGGCACACATAGAAACCTAATTTTGTCAGAATTGTTTGTTGATGTAACATCTTTGGTGCGATAAAGGAAATATATTGCATAATTCAGTACCATTTTTCTACTGCCAATAAGTTAGATCAAAACCGCCAAATTGTACATCTTTGTCTTGGTGTACGTGTAGGTTTTTTTTTTTACACTGGGTTCTATTAGTGCTTTACACTACCAGAAATTTTAAACTTCATAGAAGTTGTGGAAACAATGATGCAGCACATTAATTTGTTCTGGAAATATGAGAAACACTTTAGACATTGTTATGAAAATAACATTAGGAGTTGTCCTTATGTTTTACAACAGAAATCATGGCAAGGACACACAATTAATGAACCACCATCTTAAAAAATGTCTAAACTATTTACATATGATACATTGGCAATGGGAACATAAAGAAATGTTCCTGTGATAAAAAAGTAATAAAGATTGTTGTAACACAGCTTAAGCATTAACAAGTAAGTCTACATGTTGCCCGTGACTTAGTATAAATATCTAAACCAAGACAGAATTGAGGCTTGAGAGGAAGGTGTTGTACCTTTAGAATATGAAATATATATATTTACAGCATTATCTACTATCCTAATATGTTCTTTGTACAATGTTCATAATACCAATAGAAGTTCTTTCCTTAACACACACACATACACACATAACAAAGTGTTGATCCCCTACAGACTTTCAGTAGTAATATCTGGCAATCTGATACTGAGTTCACCTTAGCAAGTTTCAGTTACAGTGAAATATAATTTTATATCTTAAACTTTTAGCACATACTTCTGATCCAAAATTCCATTATTCATTTTAGTTACAACAGAGAAAGATACTATATGTGATGCATATTTGTTTTAAGATTTAATTATTGATTTTGTGTTTAGAAATGTGTACCACATTTAATTTTCATAGTGATTGTTAGGAATATCTAAATTGTTATTGCTTGGTTAGGTAATAAGGCTGTTGTACGGGTATGCAACCAGAAGGTCCCCTCTAGCTTCATGTCCTCATGCTAACATTTACAGACTTGCACCAGCTATCATAAGCCTACAAGCAGTGTGAGCTCTGATTGGCAGTGCAGTAGTAGTAAAGGGTTCATATATGTATGGATTTATTGAAGTGCTGCATGACCGTCTGTTTCCTTACAATAAATGTAGTTCATTGTACTGCTCTGTGGCACTGCAGTAGTGAACCTCTGGCAGGAACATTATTTCATGGAAAAGGAAAGGTACCATAAATTGTCATGTTAATTAAAATAACTTCACAGGGGGTGAGCAGATTATATATGCTGTGATATTTAAAAGAAAACTGAATATCTACACATTTATGATTTATTTTGCCTTATCCTTCTATATAGAAGGCTTCAAAATATGAAATGAAAGATTCAGCGCTGCCTTCTCCCCCACCCAGTTATTGCAATGGGTATGCTTTGAGAACTGCTGTTCAGCAGTTTTATCTGGGCATATATGTACCTGAAAATATTCAGTTTGTATGTTATGAAGTCTAAGATTATTCATAAGGATTGAAGTCTTACATTTCCTTTCTCAGAGCACTGGTTTTCTTGGGGATTTCCTGTTTACCCATTACTGGAGATCAATTCTCAGGGTTCTTAAGCCAATAATGTTTCATCTGTAGGGTTGTCTGGCTCATGGCAAATTTATAAGATGACAGTCAATTATAGGATGCAACACATGCACGCCAAATTAACATTTGTTCCTTGTGTAGGCTTTGGCCGTGTGATCTATGTGATTGCAGTGTTGAATTAGCCTACAGCTGTGGAACTACAGCCTTGATTTCAGAATTTTACATTGTTAAGCATTCTGATGTATGAATATTGGAAGTCTGGGGGAATGCAGGTTGGCTGGGGTGTGTTTATGGTAACAGAAGAAAATATTCTGTCTTTCTGCAAGCAATTAAAAAAATCTAAGGACCTGTAACATTCAGGAGGTGCATAAGAATAAAATATTAAATGGTTCCAATAATTGTCTGTTCATACAGAAAATAATACAAGTTCAAAATCAATTGACTGAATGGCAATTAAATCTCTTATTTTTGTATATGTTCGTGTTTTTAATATTGCACTGAAAATATTTTCTCTTAACCTGCCTGGTAAACACATTCCTGATTTTGATCCCAGAGAGAGGTGAGTTGCCAGATTCATGCCCCAGTCTCTTTATCCCAAGGAAAGGGACCCCAGTACATATTGGAAGTGCCTTTGCCAGTTTTAATATCTAAACTTCGTCAATCCCATTAAAGCCATCTTCTTCATGTATACTGAACTCTGTATTTTTACCATTTTTGAAACCCAAAGTATATAAACTCATAATTACCGTTTGTGTTACCTGCCTTCAGTTCCTTTATTTTCACCAGCTGTGACAGAACGTCTGGCACCAAACATGCTCTGGCCTGCAATGCCTACCGCATTATACCAGCTCCTCCTCCTTATGACATCCAAACAACTTGCCATTTGTATGATCTCTGTACATATCCTATGTTTTCACCACTTTTGACGTATAACTGTGAACTCCAGTACCTTCCACTTGCACAATTTGCCATACATATGCTACCTTCCGTCCCTCTGTCAACTCTTACATCTGAACTCTGAGTCCCACAACCACAGTTCTTGGTGTTATGCTGGTGACCTGTCATTGCATTCTTCATCGACAAGTTTGCCTCTTGACAGTACATCCAATTCACTGACAACAGCCAAAATCAGATATTAATGTTTCTTGCATTGCTAATTATTACCAACTTTATTTGTGGGCTGATATTAAAACTGTACATTTAATATCAAATATTTGCATTTTTAAGATAATTATCCAATTGTATCTTTATGTTCCTATAAATATTTGCCTCTGTAAGATTATCATGGCATTTAGTGCAGAATTTGTTTACTAATAATGAATAATGACATCTTTGTTACTTTGCAAGTCGCTTCTAACATTCCTGTGCAGGTGAAATTGATAGTGAGCTTCAAGGTTCTACAGGTGATGAGTGGCAAGATTATGTTCTCTTAGTACTTATTTACCACTACACTGCATCACATCCCACGAGAACATAATCTGCAGATCAGTAGGACTGAGGCATTGCTTGTACTGTTATGTCAGTATTAATTTCTTATCCCCCTTATTTAGTATACATTTTGGTATCATAATACATAAACTTAACAAATTATTGTTCATAACCATATCACAGCCTCTTAAAATATTACCACAAAGTTTCTCAGACATATCTTATGTGGAAAAATAAATCCATCACATACTCACGGAACCCAGCGAACTGAAAGTGACAACAGATGTCGTAGCAGGAAATGATGAATCTGAGTTATTACGGTGTTTATGAACATGTGTTTAACCCTTTACCTGCTAATGTGGAGAACATGGTGAGCTCCGAATAATGCTAGCAGAGGGCAGATGGGATTTAACTTGGCGTTTAAAGGGTTAATATCTTGCATTTATATATACTTATTTTTTTCTGATTCATGAGGAATGATTTAAAAATTGCACTGTGTTAAGTACTTACTTATGAATATGTAAAAGCAATGATACATGAAGAATCTTATGTTCTTAGATAAGGTTTTGACATTTCGTCATTTAATCATTTATTCCTCTTCACTCTTTCACATTAAATGTATGGAAGTTTAAGCAAGTGTCTAAGGGACACGAAAAGACTATTATTCCTATTAAATTTTGAGACTTCTAACCTGTTTCAGTGCTGCTATCTATAAGTATAAGGAAGAAATTCACAGCTCCAAGATCAGCAAAGGAATTACCATCAGAATTAATATATTATTGTGAGCAATTTGTAATACGAATAAGACTGTCTCTCCAGAAACCTGTACATTCCTTCGCCTGACCAGATTCTTCATTTGGTAGAGTGGTTACATCTTGTATTTGTCATGGAGAGTGTCCAGCTGATGGGAATGTATGGAAGTGAGGGTTGCTGGCACACCATTGTACAGCTTACGATATTCACTACCGTATTTCACTCTCCACTTGTTCCGCCATTTCGAAGTCCAGCTTTCAGGTCTGGAGGAACTTGTTTACGAAAGCAGTCATCCAGGAAATTTTCCATTGACCTGTATAGATGTCGCATCACACCGTTTAAACTGTGACTCTCATCAGGGTATACCTATAGAAGAAGAATACAGTTGTGAAATGCAAATCGAAACACAACAAGAATGAATGTTTTTAGTTTAGAGCAAACTTACTGCACTCTGAACCCCTTTCTTTAATCTCTTAAAGCCTACTGATTACGTGATGCACCAACAGTTTAACATGCAACAACTGCACGCTCTGCCCACACTGTATTTATGTGTTTTGTGTTTATCTCAGAACAAACAGCGACTTGTGCCACTTACAGCATAAACTGACTGGTTTTTATAACTGAGATGAAAAGTGTTTACAGCGCGGTAGGGACTGGGTCTTT
>Ga0123357_10009199_pt1 | contig 12448 bp, 5 predicted proteins | sample TergutEmb28metaG_FD_89873 | JGI IMG/M metagenome (GOLD analysis project Ga0123357, IMG submission 89873) | Embiratermes neotenicus P4 segment gut microbial communities from Petit-Saut dam, French Guiana - Emb289 P4 | ecosystem: Host-associated > Arthropoda: Insects > Digestive system > Gut ... | reverse complement strand
CATGCTTCTCATGTAGCCCTCCCGACTTAAATTTAGTAGTAACCAATTTCATGTTTGTTTACATGTAAAATAACCACTGCCACCGGGTAACAACCCAATTGCAGTAAATAAATATTATTATAAGAGCTTTGCAACACACTCCATTGTCAGAGAATGTTTAGTTTCACAGTACAGATGTACAATAACGTTTAAAACTTCTTGTTTTAATGTGTCTATGTCTTTGTAACTACACTCTAACTGTTTCTGTAGGGGTATTAAATGTAGCTTCTACTCGGATAAAAAAAATCCATCATCTTATGACAGAAGAGTTTAACCCTTATCCTGCTAACGTGGAGAATATGGTGAGCTCCTAATAATGCCAGCGAATGGCAGGTGGGATTTAACTCGGCGTTTAAAGGGTTAAGAACATACATTAATAGCAGTAAAACTGAGAACATTACATAATGAGAGGATTCGCGACGCGAACAATTCCCTTTTTTATCATTAGAAGAATTAAATAATGGACGAGATGAACCTGACTTGTGTTACGCGTGGGAAGGCGAGAGTTGGATACGGAGTATTGATTGTAAAGCCGCAGGGAAAGAGGCCATTTGGGAAATCTGGGGGTGAAAAGTTACAGAAAATTAAAAATTCCACCTTCTGGGGTAAGGCACTATTTAGTCACCTACAAGAGCAGACGGCATTTCAGCCCCGCATACTGCAAATATTTTATTCCCTGCCGTAACAAGGGCAAATATTGTTTAAGGAAATACTTGTTAAATACATAACTTGAATTTAACTGCTTCCGGCTGGGGCACAATGACGATATTTGGTGAAAACTTTAAAGAAAATTTGGGCTAATGGGAGTGGCTACTATAAAGTGCCCAGAAAAATCCTGTTTTGTGAAATAAGCGAATTTCCATAGAGAGACTTTGGTATTTAAAAATATTATCCTATAGCCTCAAACCTCTTATTTTTACTGGTCATGTGTGAATCTTGAAAACGAATATGAGAAGAAAGAAGGTGCGCAAAAATTAAAACCGAAAACGGAAGTGAGACGCGTAGCTGTGATCCATTAAAGGCTCACATAATCCGTGGGTTTTTTAAGGACGATGGGATGGGAGACTCTTGCCATACTTGTGCCAGACAATGTGTGACGTATGATGGGTCACTTTAGCCCAATTATCTTCGAGCTACAAGATCTTTATTCCTGGCGAGTGGGCGACGCAATACCCCTTTCAGTGTGGCTGCAGGAGATTGCACAGTACCTCTTGCATTGTGACTGCAGAAACTTGCACATCGCAATGTCGATAAGCGTATTGATGATCTCCTGCATTGTATTCGAGACTAACAGATCTAAAACTACTTCCTAGTTACATTTTTCTAGGTTAATGTCTCCTTAAATATAATATTCTTCGGATTCAAATATTTTACCAATAGCGCTGTTATTATCTTAAAGAAACAGCATCATTTTTTTAAATGTAAATGGCAGTCAGGGTAAGTATATTAAATTTCCAATAATAAATTTTGTAACTGATATTTGAGAACTGTCGTAAGTTTGAAGAACAAAGGCAAATTAATACGTTCTTTTCTCGCCGTATCTTAAGCGAAAATAGTTACTTTCTGAAATTCTTAAACTTATACGCTGAGCCTAATACTTGTACATGTTTACAACCAGCCTTTACTAACTTGCCCTTGGTGAGAGGATGAACGTAATGTTGGAGCTCAAAATTATAACACTCCAAATGTTTGTAACATTACTGTCTACGTCAGTAGATCTTACTACCAGAGCGACTCGTTCCCAAAACGTATTTCGTGAAGGAAAACGCGTGAACGGCAAAGCTGCAGTTTCATCTTACCAGTATAAATGAAATTGTTGTGTATATTTAGAAAGGGGAGGCAATAATTTTGATACGAAATTGACATTTGCATCTTTATTTGAATTCTTACGCATTCTACAACTTTATATGTTTTCAGGGTTCAACTGCAGTTTTTTAAAATTCTTCGTGCCCTGTACAAGCAACGAGGCAACGAGATTATGGCCTGTCACAGTGTGGATTCTGACTTGCTGCTCTTAGCTTAGTTTTGCCCATCTTCCTAGTCGCAAGCACATTTCAGACAAACCTAACTCTCTCCCTACAAACAGCAGATGTATCACTCAAATTTTCTCTGGGGATCCACATTTGGAAGGGCGATGTTGTGGGGAATCATCTGCATTGGCATTCAGTTAGTTTATCATCGGTATTTTAGTGCTTGTCTAGAACTTAAGCGGGCTCTGGAATAATTAATTTCCGTCCCGGTGTTGGTAGGCGTTTTCTTCTTATTTCTTCAGTCTTCTATTTGGAGCAAATCATCATTTTTCCCATTAATCCCTCAAGATGGACGCTAGAGCGTCACAGCACTCTCAGTCGCGCGCCAAATTAGATCACTGGTCTTGTCTCCGGTAACCCGGTGATGACGGTCTAACCCTTTGCTAGGTTAGTGCAATTATTGCAACTTGCGTTCAGCAACGATTACGTGCTCTCCAGCTACACTTCCAATCAGTGATCAGTGGCGAATACCATCATCTAGCGATTCATTCAGAACCATTCCCTATGGGACGTACCCGGCTTAAACAAAAAGAGAGAAGGAACAGCACTTGAAACTGTTACGTCCTGAACATGCAACCACACTGTTATCCTGTTCATAATCCCAGCATGTATAAGGACAGCAGACAGCATTCAAAGGTTCATGTTTCCACATCGGCCTACTCCCCAGCCTTTCAATTCTCCAAAGAACGCGCGGATCCCAATCCATTATTTGGGGCCAGTTTTCTTCTGTGAAGATGAGAAAAATAAATTGCCTTTTTTATGTTTTGCTGACCGTGCATCTCAGTATAATCTTGGTAACTGACCAGCTTAATGCAGAAATTCTTGTTTTATAATAAATTTATTATATTCTTCTACATGTTTCGAGCACAATAGTGCTCGAAATGTGTAGAAGAATATAATAAACTTATTATAAAACAAGAATTTCTGGATTAAGTTGGACAATTACCAAGGTTAAAATTGGCTTATTGATTCACCACACCGCAACCTGTAGATTACCACTTCATTTTCTGTGCTCTCTCATTTTTTGTGATTTCTTTAAAGACCTGCCAGTATCTATGCTACAACATAAATGAAAAAATGTGAATGCGGAGCAATCTCTTGGCTACAAGGCTTCATACACCCTGTTAACTTACGACTGTAGGAGCATTACTCTTAATGAACCCTAATCTGACCACTTTACACATAATTTGGACAGAAGGGTGTAGTACTTTGTATGTATAAAGCGACCTAGACCGGAAAATACCTCGTCCTTAATTCGTAAGTGTACTCACGTCGCCACACTCTTTCTTATGTAGGACGTGCCCACTCGAATATTCGCTATTCCATCTGAAATTTCCGGGTTACCTTTTATTTCGTGTACACAAAATTCCTTAAAGTATACCACAACCTCTGTTGTTCGCACTTTGTAAAAATCAACATTCCTGCCCTAAGTAGAAGTAAATTCAAAATGATAGAACATTGCGATTATCAATTGTTAAACAGATTATTTGATTGGGTCTTGATAAACGGGTTCAGAACCCTGCGAGGGCTTCTGTTTGCCGCTGCGTCCAACCATCATGTGGATCTCAACCTATCTCCTCCCCACCCAAAGGCTACAGAGGGACGAAACTTCCGAAGGGTGAAGCTGAATTCTTGCTCTCCACTAGGAGTAAGTCACAAATGTTTATATTTTTTCCACCCTTTTGCTCTTCCACCATTCCTCTTGACACGGTTTTTAAACCCATGGAGAGATCCTTACCTTTCACCTTTGACCAAAATAACATTATGCCCATGAAAGTTTGGAAATAATAAAAGAGTGGCGAATAAAGAAAATATCCTGCTAGCAGGTACAATGATGGACATACGAAATGTTTGAAATCTGTAATGTCCGTGCTTTTAAAAATATACAGAAAAAATCTAATTTTTTAAATAAAAACGCACAACACGAAGAACCTAAAATTTTAACAAAAACATATACGCGGAAAAATTGATCTTTTGCTCTATAAATGAGCTATTTCGAGATTGGATTCGTCTGGTTTCATAGGAATGGAATTATACGAATGGGTCAAACGTCACAGCAGTCGAAGTATGCCAATTACTCGAGTTTCACAGCCTTTAAAATACTCCAACTGATCAAGTTTTGCAGCATTCAAAGGATGCTGGTGTTCGGCTTCAGGAAGTAAAAGCATATCAGTCTTCAAGTTTCACAGAAGTAAGAATATTCAAATGAGTCGTGTTTCCGAGCATTCCGAGTGTAACAGCGGGTAGATTTTCACTGCAAAGTAAAAAAAAAGTCCATTTCGCAGCAGTCAAAGCATGCCACTGAGTCCAATTTTTCACGCCAGTCAAAGTAGGCAAGGGTTCGAAATCCTCAGCAACAAAATTGTACCAATATATAAAAAGCTCCTTAACATCCAAGCACGGTAGTGTGTGGAGGTTTAGTGCTGTCACATTATGCCATCTGATCAAGATTCGCACAGGCCAGTCCATGCCAGTGGGGTCAGCACCCACACTACTGATATGGTTTCCCATTCTGTGAATAGTTGGAACATCCTATGTGACACGTGGGGTCGCATAAGTAGATTCTGGTAGATCACTCTCAAGCGCACATACAGCTACCATAAAACTTTATTTACCGATGAACAATTATGTGACTTTTATTAAAATTTAATCTTTCTGTTTAGTGACAACCGTCAGATTGGTTGAAATTATTCAATCTGTCTGACCTCCTGCAGCTTTCGAAGTATGCCAGTGAACTCAAACAAATTCTTTCGGTTCAGTTGTTAGTTTTGTGGTAGAAACTGATAAAGCAATGTGATGTTTTGTTGTAGAATATCTGCATGTTTCCATAGGCCTACCACTGTGTCATTACTACAGTATTGCGGTTAGTCAATGCGCAGAACTGAGTTTTGCTTAAAATACAAACAGTCACACGGTAAGACTGTCAAATTGAAGGTAAACGTGGAGCCTGTGTACCCAGTCAAAAGCAAAGCTAATAACAGACCCTACACTCAAAGGTGTTGTGCGTTCTCACCTCGCAAATTATCACAACAGAAGCTGTATTTTTGCGTGATTTCAGGCTTCCGTCGCGAAGTAGATTATATTTTCACACTTCTGAGATATTACGCAGCGTTTGGTGGTAATACTTCACTGACGTTTCGGGACACAATATCGGTCCAGAAATGTCGGTAAGGAATTACCACTATACGCTGCGTAATATCTAAAAGAGCGAAGCTCTCTAGCTTAATTGCTGTTAAAGACACACAAGTCTTCGAATATATATTCTAGCCCGCCTTTTCCTTAAAACACCTTCTTCTAACATGTTTTAGAAATTCCAACATTTTCAAAGGATATGAAAAGAAAATTTTACCCGGAAAGTTTACCGATAAAATAATGATTCGCAATTTTGATTATATAGATTTTTAAAGTGGGCACCGGGAAGTCAATAATATGGATATCGAAATTAACAAAATTTTAGCCTATAACATACATTTTAATTTCATCACGTAGCTCACTCCATTTGTCGCTGCAATAACTAAATGCTTGAAATTCGCTACTTTAAAACAAAATGCTAACAATTCTTCTATTATGACTCAGCCCTATATTATAGCGACGAGAAAATACCATACACTTAGCCTATCTACATTTGATTTCACGTCGACCTTCTTACTACTTGTTACAGTTGACATTGGTTTCTTTGTGGTTACTAAAATTTTCTGTGATAAAACAACGTTAGTAAAAACAGAAGTTTATTTGTTCCGTTCTTTCAGACTGAGTCCTGAAATGTCAAGATATCTCCTACTGCAATAAACTAAACCGACCATATCTACACTAATTTTACTTCAGTCTTCTTGTAAGAAATAGTTTTAACTAGTCTCCACAATATTATTTTAAAAAATAGGAATATAGCATAATAATGTTATTCCAAGTACGGCTATTCTACTGTGATATCCGGCTATTTATCAGTAATTTTCTAATAAAGAAAATTAAATTATTACTCTACTTCTACTTTGGAATATTCACTGGCAGTAATCAATCATTTCATCCATGCTCGACGTTAACCATAGTGGGGTAACGCTCTAAGTCTTGTAAGTGTGAAATGCATTCTTATGTACTGAAAGTTTTTATATTTCTTATTTTGTGTACGCACGGTAATAGATGTTTCGATGCTGTAAAACTGTTTGTTGTTACAGAAAGTATATAGACGATCACATATATATTGCTACAAGTAAATATTTTATGTGAATATGTCACACTAAGGAATCACGGAGATTTGGTAACGAACAAAATTAGGAAACAAACAGAATAAAACAAATAGTAACAAAACAAAGTAGTCGGATAATTCTTCTAATTTCAGAACCAAACGAACAATAGGAAAGGTTTCTTCAGTGATGTACTAATTGATATTGATATACTTGTTAACTGCAATTGGGTTGAAACCCGGTGGCAGTAGTACAGTACACATTTACACAACAAAAAATATATATATAGAACAACACAATTAACAACTTCGATTGCAAGGCTTTCTGGGTTTCGAGCCCAGAGTGGTCAAACTAAAATTAATTATGAACTAACCGTGTAACAATTATCAGGCTTTGGATTATGCCACGTCAACGTTTAGTACCTAAATTAAATTAAACTCGCATTAAATTTTGTTGCCTCTCTCCTAGTTTCTCTAAACCTATTGACGTCCACAATTTATATACGTTTTCAGAAGCTTGTTTACTTAAGTTGGTGGATAAAAAAAAAGTAGCGTGCCATTTTGAATTATATTTATTTTTTTAAAAAAATGCCGTTTTGGCATTAAGTATTAGACTTTAGGCACATACAGAACAGAAAAAGGAGAATGTCCTTGATGTGTTGTTGCGGTACGTACGTCTCATGAGGGCAGCACTCGAAATGTATGTTTCGTAAAATAATGTACTCAAAACTCCCTTCCTCGTTTATCGTCAACAGTCAAGTTCAACACACATTCCATACTGTAGGCAGCTTACGGCCTCGTTCCGTACTTCCCATTTCGTCAAGTCACATTTTCTCACTAAGATACTTACAATCCCATCATGTTTCTGAATGGAAGGGTAATCTTTTGCAAAGTATGATGGTTAAATCAGAGAACTGAGATAAAAGGATCATGTAATATGCACTGAAGGATGAGAAACTGACACATTTTGGACAGATGACTTCGCATAGTGGAATGATGTCGCAGAGCGGGGATAAAAGGGAAGGCAATATAAGGATGGAACTGCGATAATGTGGTGGGAAGGGTAATATTCCACATTGTCTCCGGCAATCTATATCGCGTCCAATAATTAATAATCTTAAAACACAGTGTATATATTACTGATGATGCTTATCATTAGGTCATTAAATTATTACCTTTCATTCACTCATTATGTTGTCTGTCTTACGAGAGGCCCATAGCCTCTTCCAGAGCGAGATCTCCACGGAGTGCGATCTAGTGTTTCTTTCAATTTCCAACATCGTCTCTTTCCTTAAGACCATCCCTTAGCAGCTTACGTCTTCTTCCTTCCTCGATACCTGTCACTTCTATCTTTCCTTCATTAACGTGCTTTAGAGTGCAGTTCTTAAGGTAGACGTGACCAATCCAAGGAGCCTTCAATCTTATTTTATGCAAAATATTATTCTCCTCCTTGACTATACGAAATAATTCATTTCTCACAAGATCAGCCCAGTTGATCTTCACCATCCTTCTTTAGCACCACATTTCAAAACTTTCCTGGCCGATCTACTTTCCGAAGTGTTCAAGTTTCAGCACCATACAAAGCTATATTCCAGTGTAGCACTTTACTAAATTGTTTCTTGAAAACACAAGTCTCATTTGCGGTGAAAAGAATCATTTACTTGTCGAATGGTGTAATGTCACGGCAAACCTGAGTTTAGTTTCATGTGCACAAATTGCATCGTTTGTTATTATGATAACAAATATTTGAAATATTTCACATTTTCTATTCTTTTTGAAATTTGTTATCTACGTGAAATTAATGTATTACCATACAGAAAACGTATGCTGAAAGAGTTATCACGTACATTAAATCACCTCAATATAACATTTCCGTGACCTGAACATGGGAAGGAATAGGGGTTATTATTTATAAATAAGGCACTGTAATTTCCTCCTACAGAATCTTGCTTGAACAGTCAGTTGTTTCAGGCTTTTCTTTTTAAGTAACCTGTTACTCAGAAACAACATTTAAACAAAAGACCAAATAGAGCCATTTAAATCAAACTGGTGCAACAAGCTATATATCGGAGTAGTAGTTACTTTAAATGTATATATTGTTTTCAAAAGCAGTACGTTGCAACTTGGTTGTTTATTAAAACAATGCCTATTATTTTTATATCTGCGGCAACATGAAATACCCTTTATCCGGTTTATGTTAATCGTAATGTTTAGAGTTGATTACTGCGGTTAATTCTGTGACAACCATTTCACCCAAGACACTGTTAATTTTGTCAGCAGTGTTTCTATAATTACAGAATCAACATGTATTGGTCTTTATCAACGTCGCGACTGAGGGCACTGTAACTGTAGTGAGATTCCCAGCAATCACACTATTCCAACCCTTTGCTTCTATATGGCACTTATTTCCTGCTTACCCGATAAGCGCCGGTCAGACGCTCGAGTGACTTTTTTTTACACTTTATAAAGATTATTATCACTGCGATCATTGTCTAGTATCCCCGACACGCAGCGTACGACGCAACGCTGGCAGAGCGTCAGGCGAAGCGTTGGGAAGCGCTCATCGGTCAAGCAGGGATGAAAACACCCTATATTTTGTAGCTATACAATTCTTACGCTACGCCCAGCTGCCGACTGTTGTTCGATTCTCAGCTGGTCAGGTAAACTGCGTCATCAGTTGCCATGGTGGCAGATCCACAATGATGTAGATACGCCAAGAAAAGGGGCTTGCTTCCAATCAACAAAGCAACGCCCCCCGCAGGGCGTCCAGAATTTATGGGTCCCGGTCACGATGCACAATCCGTAGGACAGTGCCGTGATGAGTAGGAAACTCCGCCCTGCTTCGATCAGAGGCCCCATACGGTGGTAGTATCAGTATTTCAATTAACAGTGGATGTTCATTTGGTCGGCCAGTGCCTGTTAATTACACTTCCTTCTTCCCGATTCATTCACAGCAAGTACATAATATTGTACTTCTCTATGAGGGAGAGAAGCAGGGGAAATACAGTCCGCGGCGCGTTGTTCATTTCGGACTGTGGCGATGTTGAGATTTTAATACGATACTCTGAGTGACAAAATTAAGGGGATGTTATTAAAGTGTATGATAAAAAAATCAAAACTTATTTTTCTGCGTAATTGTTCTGATTTACGATGACCTACAAGCTTCCTGAATTTGTTAGAATAAAATATTTTGGTTTGGGTTTAGGCGACTTTTGCCATCACATCTTTCATGACTTGTATTCACTGTACATAACACTGCTTATTCTTGCGATTTCCCATGGATGGCTGAACTACTCCTTAAGGCGAACGTAAATTTGATTTACTTCTTTCTTTACATGTGGCTTCTTTTCGACGATTCTCTCATTTCTACACACAGCAGTTCCCGAAGCATAATTAGAGAAAAGTGATTTGAAATGAATTTTTAACTATACGTCGTAGCCTAATATGAGACACAGTACTTCTTTTACCCTACAGAGACTATAAAAACCAGGAAGAACCTCAGGCAAGACAGCCGATGTCCAGGCAGAATCTAGAATCAGTGACCACCGAAATACACATCAGGGTGTTACCGCTAGAGTCTATCTGCCTTTTATGTTGCAGTCGATTAATATCCTTCGAAAATGGGCATTAAAAAGAAAACTCTTCAGCCCTCCTCTAAATCCTTCCACCCATTCGACAACTTCCCTCCGACCCACATAATAACAATGTACACTATGCCTACGAATATTTGAGTCTGAGAGGGAGGAGGCACCGGAGACAACTTCGTAATGAGACGTATCATAATTTTTACTATTTATCGAGTGTTCTACGAGTAATAAAATTAAGGGAGAATGAGAAGGGCGAAGCATAGGCAGGTCTGAGAGAGCAGAGAGGTGCATACAGGGTGTTGTAATAGTAATAGAAATAGTAGAAATAATAATAATAATAATTCAGTTCAGTTCTTAAAATTCCTGTTTTGTAATAATAATAATAATTTGACCTAGCGGTAGTTTGGGAGATCATATTAAAATGCATCTTAAATAAAATAGGACGCATTGATCTGGACTGAGCTGGCTTACTACAGGGAAAAGTGACGGGCTCCCCTAAAAACAACAAAGAACATTGCGGTTCCATAGGATGAGGACAATTTTTGGAGTATCTGAGAAACTCCTAGCGTCTCAAGAGGGAATCTGCCGTAGTTAGTCCATACTAAGTGTGCGCTGTCGACAGAGTTCTCTAATGTTCTGCTGATATATCTGCCAGCCTGCTCTTACTACACAGGGAAAATACAGCGTGCGTAAACGGAAGTCACTGTCTGAAAAACACTTCCAAGACCGTATTTGGCCATTATCCTTGTGCGTCTACAGCACAATACAAAATCACGAAACTTCATTCGCACTCCAAACCCTCCTCTCCTTTGCTACAGGAAAAGGACACAAAAATGTACAGTAGTTCGGAAATGGTTCTAAAGACAATGCAATCACAATAGACCTAACATATTCCTAGAATATTCGCGAGTTCCCACTGTAAACGTTTAGTTCGGAGTCCAGTCAGTAATTTTCGATGATTATAGACAGGGTATTTTTTAGGAAGCAGTCGATATCAACTGATTCTCAGAATCAACGGTGTCGAAGTACCAGTAATTTGTTCCCCAGTGCAACTCGCTTGTACGTTTGATCCCCTAAATGTACAGACTTTCCGCCTCACAGCATAGCTGAAGAAGTTGCCGCAGCAGCAGGGCGCGTACCACCGCTTGATTTTGTGCAACTGGTGATAAAAAAAAACGCAGCATTATGTTGTGTCCAAGGCATAATGTCGACTTCTGAATTATCTGCTGCGTATTTAGTTCATAAGCATATATAGCGCGTTAAGAGTCCCTAAGATTGCTACTATTCAAGCAGAAAAAAGTATGTAAATACCACAGAAGGTAACTAATTGGTTCTGAGGTAATGATGTTTCCGGAGAAATCAGCAGTTGCACAGTGCTTCCTACCATTTAGAGTTAGTTGTCGTCCTGTCCTCTACGTAAACAATTGCAGATTAAGATGTACATAGCTATATCCTGACCTGTTGTTCCGTGTAGATGTTAAATGTGGGTCCTCGTGCTACGGGAAGGCCAAATACTCGAGAACAGTGCGATGCGGATTTTATTCAGAACTCATATGAGTTAAGGGGTGGGAAAAAATATAGAATAAAAAGACCAATAATTTGTATTGTTCGCCTAACAGGTTTGTGAATAGGGCTTTAAATAAGGGAGAATTAGATCGACAAAAATAAGAAATAAATGTACAAAATTTTTTTCCGGGAGCCACAAGAAGAAAGCGTGTGATTTGACGTAGGGAATTTAGAATATATCACAGCAGGAATAACACATAGAAGTTGGGACTGATTCACAAAAATGGCTCCCATAATCATGGTACTTTAGTGTCAGGTGTCTTAACAACGACAAGAAAATTACAACTGTTTTGCATAAAATCGTATTTCAAAAAAAAATTTTAAAATATTGTCATTCAGCGCCTATTAATGCATTTAATAAATGCTGTATTTTATAGATACGATTGGTTTGTCGCCTTTACTTGCGAAACCAGGCGATCAGAAATTACTTTAATCAAGTTTACACCGTTCCATACAGAGTAGCCCAGATTAGTTTTATTGTGAGTACAATACTAGCTGTGAATATCTCCTAACGATAATATACGTTTGTATTGATTACTACATGCTCGTTGAATGTTCTTCTTAGTGTATATATTTTTATACTTTAAACACCGTACCATTATTTCAGCGTTAAAACATGATGTAAATTTTGTTCTTTCCAGTCAAACGATCATTTGTAAAATTGCTGTACCACTTCGTTGTTTCTCATTTCACATGACAGATGAGGTTTAGCCAATTCAACTCTTTCCGGTATTCTAATGTATTGACTTATCTTTTGATTTTTTATCTCAGTAATTAACCAACCTGATGCACAAGATTTTTGTTTTACAATAAGTTTATTTCATGTCTCTACATGTTTCGAACACATGTGCTCATCATCAGGAGGTCAAAATTGCATTACACAGCCTCTGGTATCATCACAGCTATAGGTGTGATGATACCAAAGGCTGTGTAATGCAATTTTGACCTCCTGATGATGAGCACATGTGCTCGAAACATGTAGAGGCATGAAATAAACTTATTGTAAAACAAACATTTTGTGCATCAAGTTGGTTAATTACTGAGAT
>Ga0123357_10009198_pt1 | contig 12449 bp, 6 predicted proteins | sample TergutEmb28metaG_FD_89873 | JGI IMG/M metagenome (GOLD analysis project Ga0123357, IMG submission 89873) | Embiratermes neotenicus P4 segment gut microbial communities from Petit-Saut dam, French Guiana - Emb289 P4 | ecosystem: Host-associated > Arthropoda: Insects > Digestive system > Gut ... | reverse complement strand
GTCTTTCTCCTGAAGATGGGCATAAAGATGCCCGAAACATGTTGAGACAGTGTCAATAATCAACATCCACTATTGACAATAAATCATCTATATTGTTGCATCTTGTTGGTTTTCTTTCCTCACCAGTATGACTGTTATGTTGATGGCATGCACTATATCATAACAGCATGAAACTGGAAGATTAAACAAAACTTTTAAAAAAACTGGTACCTAGATTATGAGAAAAGTATAACAACAGATGTGATTTCCCACAGTCCTTACTATGATGAACACAGAATAAGGTTTAATGGTGTTTTAACACACCAATTGTAATCCACATACAAAATATAAAAAAATCTAGGCAATTCTCAGAAGCCATTTGAATTATATATTTTCAAGATTATACAAATTCTTTCCAACATAGCTCTAACATTAACTTTTCCCATACACTGTACCAATTTCAGCTATTAATCATTAAAATTTAAAGAATAACATTGTTACATCATGTAAGATACATATATAAATACAACAGTAATTCGTCTTGTTTTACATCTAGGATTTTACCAATGGTGGCCACGCAAAGGCCAAAACATGTCAGAAATAATATTATTATGAAATAAGGGAAGGTTTAATAAATCTTTTACTTTACAGTGATGATGTTTTTTTCATTATTATTGCGTACTGGCACACAGTAACTATGAATAATTTCAGTCACATGTCTCCTTCCATGCCTATCTGTGAGGTACCCTAGATAGAGTGACTGTCATGATTCAGATTCTGGTGTCACTTGTAAATATTAATCATGTTATGAGAAATGTTTTTAAGGCTGGGTTGTTGATATAATGTCTTTACATTTCTGTGAAGACATGATAAATTTCTTTCATGGGTTACTTCAAATTTTTTCATTAGCTCACATAATATAGTGAAGGGCAGAGGGATTTGTGACTGATGGGCTTGGAGGATTTATAAGGAAGCAGACATAGTCTAATCGATGTACTGTCCTGGCACTAGCCTAAATGGACTGCAGAAAATCATGATAAACTTCTGGATATCAAGTCCATTTAGTGTTACAGCTACACCAATCATTTCAGTTATCATGTTCAAGTACTTCCTTTTGTACCAGAAGTATCAATTACAAAACGCAGCAAATGTATTACACATGAGGGTAGTGTGAACAAAAAGGCACAGGGGTTTCCAATTTCTAATTTTACAGTACTTACAATTGGCAAAATAATGCCCAAAAACGCTACTAACATTTGTTGCAATAATCAGGGGTTGTAGAATTAGGCCAAGAAGTTGACTTGTTAAATGAAGTCAATTAAGTATGCTTCCATCAGAATATTGTAATAATGAACTGTCGAACAGTTTAAACACTACATATCTGGAGGATTTATGCACAGGATAGTGCATGGCTCTTGCATTGTTTCCTCCTGAAGGCAAATTCTGGCTGTGGTCTTGAATTTGACCACCAAATTAATACTTCATAGGAATAGTCAAGAATAGTAACTCATGAATGTTGTGTGTTTTATTTTGGTGGCAGGATGGGCTTCAGTTTGGGAATTTGTGAAATGTTTGTATTGGAATACAGAAATCAATAATAATGAGATTCATTCTCATATTTTCATGCATGATGTAAGGTCTCAGCCTTCTTGTGCAGTTATTGCAGTACACAAACCCTTAAAATTAAATTAACAGAATATCTTCTCTGTCGGTCTTATTCATGTTACCAGTCTGAAAGGTAACACTGTCACCTACCTGCCTAACTAACTGAACTAAATAACTCAACTAACCATCCAACCAACCAACTACATGGAACAGAGTCCTTCTTGAGAAGCTAAGAGTTTGTCAGCTACTCAGCGAATTTCATGTATTTTATGGAACCCCAATTTCTAGTACCATTTTCACTGCAGCCTCTGACTTGTCCCTATCCTGAGCCAGATAATTCCATCCCCATCCTGTTTCTTCAAGCTCTATTTTAATATTATACTCCAGTCTCTGCATAGGTCCTAGATGTTGTTTCTGCCAGGTTTTTGCCACCAAAACCCTGTATGTATTTTGCATTTTTCTTCTCCTCTCTATGTGCCACATGCCCCACCCATCATATCCTCCTTCATTTGATCACCCTAATAATACCTGCTGAGGAATACAATCATAAAGCTCCTCATTATGCACTTTTCTGCATCCCCCTATTACTTCCTTACTGTAAGGCCCAAATATTTTCTTCAGTGTCCTATTCTCCCATACCATCAGGCTATGTTCTACCCTTCATGTGACAGACCAAGTTTCACACCCACACAAAACAGATAAGATTATAATTCTGGACAGTTTAATCCTTATATTTTATTGAGGTATCAGAACATAATCTTGTGTGTACATTGCAACACAGCCACATCAGTCAACTTCTAGAGTTATTCCTGTTTTATTTATTGTTAGTTGCATGGAGGTTTGTGGTTCTTCCCTCAGTATTCTTTGAGGATGCCTGATGCAATTGCCTGGTGTTGCAATTCTCTTCTCAGAGTTGAGAGGGGTGTGCAGCAGGTTTGAGGTGAATCTCAAGAAATGTTACAGAGTTTTGCAAATTTGGATAGACATACAATACATGATGGATGGAGAGACCTTGCATAATTATGAGACACTGAACTATGAAGGCAGTGCAGGGATATTTGATCATGTTGAATATGACTACACTCTTGACTGATCATCTGGAATGGGTGGAGAACAGTGACACAACTTTCCATACAAACATTCAACAAATTTCCAGATATGAGCATACACCTTGATTAATATTTCAGGTCAAGCTTTGCAAAGAATATAAATTTGTTAACATGCATTTCCCTTCGTGACTGTTGTGATATGAGTTAACTAACCCAGTACTTACACTAACAAGACAAAATGTACTGGCATGCCATATAATTATTTACATTCTGACCCATTATTTTCAAGCTCTTCTCAGTAGTCTAAACAGTTACGTATTTTTTTGAAATAGTCACTTTAAAGAATTTTTTGGTCTACATATAACAATCAGAAATTAATGTAAATTACTGAAAACAACTTGCAATATTGTGGTTTTTCAAAATCAAAGTCTACTACATACTTCTACTGTTATAATGATACACTGGTTTTTCTCCTGGGCGGTCATGTACCTTGCAGGATACGGACCACCAACAAACAGACAAAACAAAGCCAGCTTTGCTCAGTGCAAAGGAGGCCATATCTCTATGGATACTTGGTACTCGTAAGGTATGTCGCCCACCCCATTAGTACTTTGCCCATTCTGTTGCTTTGTAGTTAGGTATGTGGTTGTTTCGTTTGCATGGCATGAACTTCAGCATGTGTTGGGGATCCTTTTTATTTTACTGCTGCATGTACTAGTGACAAGAAAGGCTTCCACATTTTTATAGTATATTTTTGTCCAATAAATCGGCATATCTACCACTGGGGATAGAACATTCAGAACAGTATCACACTAGTGACCTCTTAGTATTACTTGACCTCACATCAATAAAGCATACTGTATTAAGTGATATTATTCCCCTACATATTATAAGACCTGTCACTTTCTGATGATTCTTGTTATCATTGTCAAATAAAATTTTATAATCTTGTGCTGGTTCAGTGCCATCCTTGACCCATTTGACTTCCTGCACTCCCATTAAATGTAACCTACACTTCGTTCATTTTCCTGAAACTGTTTCGAGTGAGCTTAACCTGCAAATTCCTGACATTACAAGATCCAAATGCCATGTCTGTTTTCTGTTGCAAAGGTCATTTCAAACATGTTGAAGTCTGAGAACTTGTGTAAAATGTTATAATGTTGTAAAGTATTTTTTATGGTTAAGGTATCCCTTTTCCCAACCCCCAAGCTGGAAGAGCACCTCTTCACTGTCCATGACTGTCTATTAATTATATTAGCACCTGTCCTCCATATCTTATTTTTGGAAAAATTTTATGTTTTAATCACATGCCTTTTATGTTGGCATTAGAATTGAAAATGATATAACATTACCTACAGAAATCCATCTGGCTTAGTGCTGTTGTGAAGTGCATGAGTAAATATTTATTTTTATGCTGGAGGGTTACCAGCCCATCCACACAACCCCCAACCTGGAGGAGCAGGATATCATTTTTCTTGTGACCCGTCATCCTCGGTCTGTCTGGCACAGGTGGCTCTACCAGGAGCTTAAGCTCCCACCAGCTTTGCCCTTCGAATATAATTCCAAAGTCAGAAGAGATGTGGAACGTGCAAGAAAGAGACAGACATTGTGAAGTCAGAACAGGCCAAAAGTCTAATCCTTGAAAAGATGATAATGATTACCTACAGAACTAGACAGCATTTTGTGAAACCCTACATTCCACAGATCACTTGTTGAAATCACTGGTTTAAATTAATGAGAACTGTTGGTCTGCAGAATAACAAATTAAAGGTCATGAAGTTATGACTTTTCTAACAGATTAGCCCTTACCTCAAAAGTACTCTCTTTTGTCCTGTATTTGTAGAAAAATAAGAGAAGATTACTTTCTTCAATAACACAGTATCAAACAAGAAGCCAGTGAAAGTGATAATCAGGGGTATCAATGCAGATAGCTGCAATGTAAACTAAAGTTGGGGGATCTTCTTAAGCCTTATCTTCTGTGCAAGATATAATTTTCCCATGTGAGACATAAATACCATATATTACAGGTTAAAATCTGCATTAGTACAATAAATGTTTATGAACTGCCACTGTTTTCATTAACATTTAAAAACAAAGATCATGGCAATGTGTACATGCAAAGATTAAAATGTATATTCTTCCTGAAAAGTGCACTACAATGAAACACTCTATAATCAAATTTATGCAGTAAACTTATTCTACAGTCATGGAAAGACAAACGCAACTACATATTTCACTTTACAAAACCACAAGGAATATAACTGATACATAGGCTGTTTTAGAATAATGTATTGGTGTCATATAACCATAAGTTGAGAGTCATTTCAATGACAACATGAAATGTCACTTTTCACAGGCCATGTATAGACAAACCGTGGATGCTCGCACTGGTAGGGGTGAAATGGACCCTGAGGTTACTTTGCAGTTCCTGAAGTCTGCTATCTACTACTTCCTCACTGACAAGGAGAATCACCAAGGACACCTGAATGCTATTGAAAGTATCCTGGGTTACAATGAGAATGAAAGGCTGAACATCCAGAAGCTATACCGGTCTCACAGCAAGAAATAGTTCCTCTGTAATGTTGATGCATTACATTCTGTTGCCCAACACATTTGATCTGTGATACACTGCAAATGTTGGAACATACAATGTGCAGGTACTACAGGATTAGCTGATGCACCACCCACACTCAACCAGACATTCTCAGTAACACACTTTGTCTGATTATGGGTTAAAAACCAGGTCAGGCTACATCCTTCACACACAGTCTTCTTTGACAGTTAAAAATTATTCAAATATCCAAAAGTTCAAAACCATACTGACAAAAACTTGCATGCATGTCTGTGCACAGTACACATCAACAGTGCCTGAACATTATAGGTACAGTACATTGCAATACTTTAAATTTGGTTGTATGATGCTAGCCAAGTCTTCATTTATGTTTACACATTCTGAATGAGCAAAATTTTGAACTTCTACCAAATACAGTGTGGCATACTATTTTCAAAGGCCATGTATAACACTTCACAATTTTGTTTCAAGTATGTCATTTTAAATCTAAATTTATTTTTTCAGTTATGTTTCCTTTTCACTAAATTGACAGATGTCCATGTTATTTTGTTGGAGTTTATATTTCACAGAGTATTTAATGTGTAACAAAGAGGGGACAATTCTTCTCCAAAACTGGATCATACCCAGTTTAGAAATTATTGAAGTGTATTTTATTTGATGTGACATGGCTTCTGTAAAATCTGGTAGTTCGTAAGAATTGCTAACAAATACCTCTGGCAAAATGTGTATTATAGACACTCTTCCAGGTGAAAAGATGCCTGAGCTTGAAGCTGTCTGTTAAGTTACATGTTAAACCATGCTGGTATGGCATAGCACATGGGGAACTAGTTATCATGCAAGGAGATACCAAAATTGGTAGGAGACAACCAAATGATCCTTGGTTTGTACCGGAGTAGGTAGCATATAGGATCACATTTTATAGCAAACTACAACTCCAACTGTAAATCATGAATCAAACCAGCTGGGAACAGAGTGTATAGCATATTTTTCAATTAACTGTAATCATATTTATCTTAAGAGACTGAGGAAAAACATTAGAAACCTCTTGCACCTGGTTCCAGATGATTCCAGCCAGGTATTGGCTGAATAAAAGTTAATGGCAACAGGATGTCAAGGAACACAGAGTCTTAAATTGAAGGGAGAGCAACTTACCTTCCACATTTTGTATATACTAGTACAGTCCTTATACATGTTACAAAGAAACATGCTTGTCAGCTTCACATGAAGCATCCACCATGTTAACCTTCATTATATACAGCAAATGACAGAAACTTGAGAGACCTAAAGATTATGGTCTGCTAAGATGTGACACCATGTAGGTTGGTAGGTATGTACCAACATTTCAGAGGAACCTGCAGCCTCTACCTTCACAGAAGTAGTAAGCACATTCCTCCAGTGGTGCCAATCTGCAAAACTAAATTGCATCATGTCTCAAAAGACTCCAATTATACTACTCACTGCCATGAAATTCTCATATCTCATACCAGAAAAGTTACACTAATTTTGTTTCACAATTGCTTTGTTATGTCAACATATTTGAGAACAAAATATTAGGGTACAATTCTGAGGTTCTGAGGAAAGGAATTTCATGCAGGATGTTACAATCACATGATAGTGACTATTAAGGGTACTTTCTTTTTAGATGTGATGGCATGTAGTCTGGTACAAATTTACTGGGGTTTGGAGGAACCTACAACTTGTATCCTGATGATGAAGTCAATAGGTTCACCTACAATTGCAATAAATATCTACCACACTGCACAGTCACACCCCAGACTAACAAATATTCCAATTTGCAAATTGTATTTCTTCAAACCAGGATAATATGTTTTGTAAGAAAAATAATTCAACTCAGCGAAACATCCACTAAAGAAAACAGTTTCAATATGGAAAGTTATTTTCCCATTCTTCTGCATTGCTGTTCCACAGAATATAAACAGGATTTTATTTATAAAATTATATATAATTATGTTATACTTGGTAAATTCTTGATGGTTTCAAGGTTTAAGTGTCATTTATTACTGTGAAGGTATATTTAATATACAATCCCCTCAGTCAGTTTCTTTGTATTATCTAGGTTCCATTCCAGTCATGTATAAAGAAAAACAGACAAAATGAAATAAAATGAAATTGTAAATTGCTGTCAAAGCAGTAACAAACACAACTTAATTCTGGGTAAGATTATGTGAATCCCTTCTACTTTCCAGCATTCTATCATAACATTATACTCTCTGCTATAATGCAATAATCAGCTGGCAGGAGCAAAACATATGAGACTGTAAAATATTCATGCCATGATTCTTGTATGTGATGTTGTTACTCTAATGTTGCTGCATACTATGCCATCTAAGATATTAAATCAAGTTGCATAGTACAAATGCCCACTTTATATGCAAATTACAAGCCAAACAGCCACCACACTTCATTCTTAGTGTTGAAATTTTTTTTGACACCCACTCTTCATTAAGTGGAACTTAATTCTAAGCAGGCCTTATATCTTGCAAGAGTATTATGTATACATGACAGACTGGTGGGCTTGGCTTCCAAGGACGGTATGGTGCTTCTGTGAGCACTAGCAGTTCATTCAACTGTTCAAAAGCAAAGTGCTAAAACAAATAATAAAGCATTTCTCACAATATGGATGCACATAGTTCTATACGACTGTAGCTTTAATAACTATGTTTCAGTGAGCTGCACTTCCTTTTGAAACATAGCCAATAATAAAGAGGCAATGCAACTTTTCGGACTTACATTCAATCAAATACCCGTGCCATACATTTGTCTTTACATAAATATGTCTGTTTCTTTTGACCGAGAATAATGTTTGAAATGTTTCCGCTACTATCCAACTAGGACTGTGTGAAAAACCTTACTGGTAGTGGGAGGAGGAAGCATGCAGAATTTGGTGCAACAGAATTGCCAGTGTTGCTGTCAAACACAAGTTAGCAGTCAGAATTACCAGTAGTATTCTGACCTGTCTAAAGGAAAATATTTCATGAGTACTAAACAATTTTAGACCAAGTGTTCTGGACACTTAAATTGCTGTCCACAGTATGGTGGTTCATATTAATGTAAGCAGGAACAGGAATGTACTTCTGCTTAAAGTGACAACAATTGTGGTGGCTGTTCACAGATGTAGGGCTGTTTATTCCCTCAAAACAGGAATTCGTTTCTTGCTTGCAAATCTACCTTGCGAATAAAATTTCAAGGTGTTCTTAGCAAAGTACTGAAATATTTGTGTAATTTTTGCAGCAACTAAGAATCACATGGCTGTCAGAATTAAATCCTTTGCTACATACTCACTGCACTGTCTAGAGGAATAGGTAACTAAAATATGGGACTGACAGTGGCCTGTTTTTATGCATATTTCTATTCTGTTATGGGAAAATGATGCCTTTTGTGATGTGATTAGATGGCTTGAACTATGGAATCTCATGTCAGAATGCCACGGCTATATTAGCCAGCTGACAGGAATTTTGAGCCATAGTTCAATTTTTGCAGTCAAATCTACTTAAATAGAAGACAGTCCTCTGCCACATGACCAAATTTATTTTTGTTTTGGCAATAAATATTTCATTTTGTTCAAATTCGACATGTTATTCTTTACAACTGCACAGCAAAAGCAACCTCAGTTGTACTGAACAGCAGAAATATGAGCTTCACATCTTCTACTCCTGAATCCTGTCTAGAAGAGATGTTGTTTGCACTGCAAATTATATCTGACTCCTTTCAACTTTAATTTAAACTATGTATGTGATCAAGTGCCACTTATCTTGGTAGTATAGCTCCTCCCTGGGTTATGTTACTCAAATTGAACCACAAAAAATAAATTGTAGTTTTGTGCAGAAATTACCATTAGCAGGTACAAGGGCCACTTACGTAGTACACATAGGTACGTACCACAATCACCTTCACTTTTTTTTTAGTAAGCCATCAACACGATTTTACTTTTCTGGGCAGCAAAATATTCGGTATTAATATTATACAGAACTGGAGAATCTGAACACTTACACTTGTATATTTTCAGTTTATTTGTTGGAACTGGCAAGAAAGAAATGAACTTTATGTACAAACTATCCCAAATTAAATTGAAGCATAGTAGTAGACCTTGTTTTAAGCCTTTTTGCCTCAACACCCCTTGCCAATATACACTTCCTAAATTCAATGTCTTTTTGACTGTGCATCATTGACATAAATAAACTAGATGACCAAATAGATGCAACAATAAATAACAATTTATTGATCTTCAAATTAACTCAACATGTTTCGGGCAATTCTTTGCCCATCCTCAGGAGCGCAAGACTGTGATTTACAGCATGTGGTATAATGTCTTGCAAAGATGGAAATACACTAGATAAGGACCAGCTGGTAGATTTAAACTGTATGTTGTACAAAGTAACCTGGATAGCTACAATGACAATCAGAATATTGCAGCTGTCCAGGTTACTTTGTACAACATAGTTTAAATCTACCAGCCAGTCCTTATCTATTGTATATCCATTTTTGCAGGACATTATACCACATGCTTTAAGTCAGTCTTGCACTCCTGAGGATGGGCAAAGAATTGCCTGAAACATGTTGAGCTAACTTGAAGAGCAATAAATTGTTATTGTTACATCTACTTTATTTATATACACTTCCTAATTAATGCCCTCTCATTTTCAGTTTAAAGTTCTTTGGCTGGCTGTGCTCTATTATGCTAACCCCAATCCATTCCATTATTAGTTATGGGAATATTTTTTGATCAATGCCTTTCGATTTTTGCCCACTTTTTCAGGAACACAACTAGGTTGTAAAACATGTGCTTGGTGTACAGTAGTTCAGAATATGCTCTTACCAATGTAAGAGAATTACATATGATACAAAATGAAAATTCTCTGCATGGTAAATTCTGCTAGAATAAGGACAAAATCAGGTGTGAAGCTGTGATAAGTAGTGTCATTGTGAGTCTAACATTATGGTGCTTTTGGATGGAACTAGATACAGGACAGTGTCGGCCAGAATCTCAAACCCCATCTACGTCCATGTCTAAGCTTCCCGTTTTCAATTAGTTACCATTTTTCACCAACTTTAAGCTGTACATGGAACTTGTAAAAACAAATGAGTAATGTTATGAGTTCTTAATGATGTTCAGTCTTTGTATAAACCTTAATACTTCCATATATCCAAGTTGCCCATTATAGAGATTCACATTCCCAATTAGACTAAAGAGGTATTAAGGGCTTATGATGAGATGAAGTACAGTAGAATAAAAATTCAGTTACTTCCTCTATGTATGTGTGCAAATTATAAAGAAATTTAAGCCCATGATATCAGTATCTCTTAATAATATACACAACTAAGTTGAAGTTACTCTTTCCACATTTTAGAATTTATGGATTCAGCCTTTTAGAAGACCCGAAATCTCAGTGGTTCACAGAATACAGTGAAATGTCAACAGTGAAGTTACAAAAATTTAAAACTGAGAAGTAACAATTATTCCACAGCTAGGAAACCTACAAAACTAAAATCAAAGTGAGTTTTGGGGTATTGCAACAGTATAGCCGAACATTCTGTTTTTCTATAATACAGTGCTGCTCAAAGATGAGGGCAATATATTGTCTTGAAATGATGCGATCCAATTACCTGTTGTTGCAGTTTCATATCCCAGAAGAATAGAACCCCAAGGATAAATAATTTCATTTGACATTTCAGTGTATCCAGTAGGTTCCTATTACATTGAATAAAAACACATTCAATTTTTAATTATGTTTATTATTAATAATTAATCAAATTTCCAATATCCAGTTGCCAGCACCTTAACTCTTCTTGCCAGCCAAAATGACACCATCATACTGGAAAGACATAACACATATCAGATGAATAATTTGTTTCATACAGTTCATGAATTTGTTAATTCATTGTTAACATTCTTTTTAATGAAACACCTTAACTTCCTAAAAGCAGTTCTGCTATCCATACTGAATGCTGATTTGGGGGGGGGGCTACTGATATTATTCGTAAAAAAATAGTAAAAATATCTGTCGTATACATATTTTCTGGCACAATGGACCAGTACTCATAAACTCAAACTTGAGATAAGTATTCTGGGATATTACACAGCATAAAGTAGTAATTCCCTACACATGTTGTAATACAACTAACTGGTCCCATCTTCAAGGGTTGACCCTTGAAGAAGGGACTTATAGGTTGTCCTGAAACGTTGGTAAGGAAATACTAATCTACGCTGCATAATATTATCCCAGACAAGTGCAGATCTCATCTACTATGTCATGGCGGAAGACATATCACACAAAATCAAACTTTTTGGTGAACTGCAGTTAAACAGTAACAGAAGTTCCACTTAAATTTTAACCAAGTGCAAGAATAACGAACATAATTTGGACCACATTACACAAATCAAAGATTTCACTATATATATATATATATATATTTTACAACACACACACACAACAAAATTTTAATATATTCAAATATGACAAATGGTACTTCCAGTCCACACATTCACTGGTCATTCAGAAATAATTAAGTTTCATTTCTTCTAGGGTATTACACAGTGTTGACTGGTCAACAGTTACTTTTTCAGACGAGCTTCCTGCTGCCACTTTCAAGACCCAAGCAGTCCAAGATAATACCTCCAAATTCAAGTATTATCTGGGAAGGCAAGCAGAAGTGGAGAGACATGTTCCACCCTGGGGGTAATGTGGCCAGGCTGTGAGGCTGACCACTCACATCCATCTACTGTCATGGTTAAGAATGGGTGGAGCTGTAGCTCCAGTCCCCTTGTATATATCATGGCAGCATGTGCAGGGACAAGTTAATGGCACGTACATACTTAACACATTGCCACAACGTAACCAGTCTTTATATGCCTAAAATGTTCTTTTCCAAGGGGGGGAAGAAAAAAAAAGAGGGGGGCAGCAAGGGACAGACATGTAACATACAGGGTGATTCAGGAGGAATCTGCACTACTTTGGGATGTGATAGTATGAGTGATTCTAAGCAAAAAAGTTCATATGAGCATGGGTCCGATTTTGAACGGTTACAGAGTTATGACCGCTTGAAACTTGGAATAGAAGGTAATGATTATTGACGATGAACGGAAGAAAATAATAAAACAACATAATACATGATACATTTAAAGTATAAATGTAAAGTTAACTTCGTGAAATTGCCTTTAATTTGAATTGATCTGTGCTTAAAGTTGTTTTCGAAAATGTCAACGCCGGCCGCAAAACAGGCTG
>Ga0123357_10009197_pt1 | contig 12449 bp, 10 predicted proteins | sample TergutEmb28metaG_FD_89873 | JGI IMG/M metagenome (GOLD analysis project Ga0123357, IMG submission 89873) | Embiratermes neotenicus P4 segment gut microbial communities from Petit-Saut dam, French Guiana - Emb289 P4 | ecosystem: Host-associated > Arthropoda: Insects > Digestive system > Gut ... | reverse complement strand
CTGTTGGAAATGCGGGTCAACATGGATCAATTGCAGGAGTATGATCCGATTGATATTGTCGGTACGGGTGGCGACGGCAAAAACACATTCAATATTTCGACGCTTGCCTGTTTTGTCACTGCCGGCGCAGGATACAAAGTGGTAAAACATGGAAACTACGGAGCGACTTCTGTCAGCGGAGCTTCCAATGTGATGGAAGAACACGGCGTCAAGTTTTCCAAAGATTTGAATCTTCACAGGAAATCATTAGACAAGGCGAATATAACTTATCTTCACGCTCCGCTGTTTAATCCGGCGTTGAAAACCGTAGCGCCTGCTCGTAAAGATTTAGGGGTACGCACTTTTTTTAATATTTTAGGGCCATTGGTCAATCCGGTGATTCCCAAGCGTCAGGTTTTAGGCGTTTACGATTTGAAAATGTTGCGGCTGTATCATTATATTTATCAGCAAAGTGATTGTAATTTTTCGATTGTGCACAGTTTAGATGGATACGATGAAATTTCGCTGACTGATACGTTTAAGATAGTTAATTCAAAAGAAGAACGGATATTTGAACCGGAAGCGCTGGGTTTCAAGCGGGCGAATCACGACGAACTGTTTGGCGGCGATACGCCTGCTGAAGCTTCCCTGATATTTGACCGTGTACTGAATAATTCGGCAACGGAATCGCAAATGAATGTGGTTGTTGTCAATGCGGCGGCAGCAATTCAAACAATCGAGCCGCAGTGGGATTTTCAAACTTGTATTGAGATAGCGAATGAATCGTTAGTTTCGGGGAAAGCGAAATTGGCGTTTGAGAAATTTAAGGGAATAAATTGTTGAGAGGTCGTTATATTTTTTATTATTTTATATGAATAATTATTTCTACTTTAATATATTAAATTCATGTTCGAATGGACAATTTTCAAAAGCAAGACCGTAGGTCTTATACGTTGATAGCCCCGTGCAAGCGAAGCGCAGCTCGGGGTTATGGATGCCACCCACACCCCACACAGAACTCCGTAGGAGTTCAACCCGCTACGGGGTTGAGTGGATGGGAGTTCAGCTCAAACCCCGAGCTGCGCTTCGCTTGCACGGGGTTATTCACATTTATCTCCTTAGGAGATAGCTACCCTAAGTCAATTCAAATCGTAAAATGAAAGAACATTTATAATATATTAGATATTAGACAAATATAAAAATATTTTTATTTTAATGCATTATAAATAAAATTAGATTTCAATTGTTAATTCTATGAATATATTGAATAAAATTTGCCGCAGCAAGCGGCTTGAAATTGAGAGGCAAAAGGAGGCAATTCCTTTGCCGGATTTGAAAAGGGGATTGCGGGTCAAGCCCGCAATGACAAATTTGCTTTCTTTCAAAGAATCTTTAATTCATTCCGATTCGGGAATAATAGCCGAATTTAAGCGAAAATCGCCCTCCAAAGGCTGGATTCACCCGGAAGCAGACGTGACAAGCATCGTACAATCGTATGAAGCGGCAGGAGCGGCAGCAATTTCCTGTCTGACAGATGAACCTTTTTTCGGCGGCAGTTTTGAGGATTTCAAAAAAGCACGCGAGGTAATCAACCGGATACCGCTTTTGCGTAAAGATTTTATTTTAGACGAATACCAACTTTATCAGTCCAAAGCGATGGGCGCCGACGTCATATTACTGATTGCCACTTGTCTGACGGCGGAAGAAATCGCCCGCTTTACTTCAATCGCTCACGACTTGGATATGGAAGTTTTGCTCGAAATTCATGATGAATCGGAATTATCGTCTATTTGTTCCAACGCAGATGTAATCGGCATCAACAACCGGAATTTGGATACTTTTGTTACCGATCTGCGGCATAGCTTGGATTTGGCAAACCGAATTCCTGATAATTTTGTTAAAATCTCGGAAAGCGGATTATCCAATCCTGAAACGGTGATTCAGCTCCGGCAAGCAGGGTTTCGAGGATTTCTGATGGGGGAAAATTTTATGAAAACAGCTGATCCGGGAGCAACGTTAATGGAGTTTATTAGAAATATATGAAAATCAAAGTATGCGGATTAAAATTCCCCAAAAATATACAAGCGCTGGCAGAGCTACCTGTTGATATGATGGGTTTGATTTTTTACGAAAAATCACCTCGCTACGTCGATAACCGAGATGCCTACCGTATTAACGCACTTGCTTTGACAATTCCAAAAGTCGGCGTATTTGTTGATTCCACATTTGAAGTCGTTTTGGATAAAGTGGAACGATTCGGATTGCAACTTGTTCAGTTACACGGACAGGAATCGCCCGATTTTTGTCACGCTTTAAGAGAAAAAGGTATTCCAATAATCAAAGCTTTCCGAATAAATACAACCGACGATTTGAAAATCTGCCGGCTTTACGAAGATTGCTGCGATTATTTTTTGTTTGATACCCCAACGCCTCATTATGGCGGTTCCGGGAGCAAATTCAATTGGGAACTGCTTTCGGCATATATCGGAACAACTCCTTTTTTCCTGAGCGGCGGCATTGAGCCTGAAGATGCAGCAATCTTCAACCAATTGGATTTTCCACAGTTAGTCGCCGTTGATTTAAATAGCCGGTTTGAAACCGCTCCCGGCATAAAAGATATAGATAAAATTCGCCGGTTTATTTCCGGTATTACCAATAAAAAATTATGAACTCAATAAATGCTTTATTTCAAAACAAAAAACGGGAAATACTTTCCGTTTACTTTACCGCCGGTTTTCCGGAAATCAATGACACTGAGGAGATTATTCTTGCATTGCAAAATGCCGGTATAGACCTTGTTGAAGTAGGAATCCCCTTTTCCGACCCGCTTGCCGACGGACCGGTCATTCAGGAAAGCAGTACGGTCGCCCTCCGGAACGGAATGAATTTGCACCTGCTGTTTTTCCAATTGGAACGAGTCAAAGACAAAGTGCATATTCCTCTGATTTTAATGGGTTATCTGAATCCGGTCATGCAATACGGATTTGAAAACTTCTGTAAGGATTGCAAAAAAACAGGCATTTCAGGAATGATTATCCCAGATTTGCCTTTTAATGATTATTTGAATGAATATAAACCTGTTGCCGACCGCTACGATTTGAAAATCATTCTGCTGATTACTCCTGAAACTTCCGATGAGCGTATCCGTTTGATAGACGAGCATACCGACGGTTTTATCTATATGGTTTCTTCGGCATCTACAACCGGCGTACAGAATCGGTTTGACGAGAAGAAGCAGGAATATTTCCGCCGAATCGGTCGAATGAATTTGCGTAATCCGTTATTAATCGGTTTCGGAATATCGAACCGCGATACGCTTGACGCCGCTTTTGAACATGCGGCAGGAGCAATCATCGGCAGCAAATTTATCCGTTTATTGGCGGAAGAAAAAAATCCGGAAGCGGCGGTTGGGAAATTCACCAAACATATTTCATATCACAAGCCTTCTTAACCAATTGGGCAGTGTTTTTCACCTTGAATTTAACAAGCAGGTTTCGCCAATGTGTTTTGATTGTTGCATCACTGCGATAGAGCAGGTCGCTGATTTGCTTTCGTGTGTAACCGTCCACAATGTATTTAAGCACTAACTTCTCGGTATCGGTAACCCAAATGACTTCTTCCTTTCTTCTGTCTCTCAACATGATATCGATCTCCTCGCACAGGAATTGGTTACCTATGCTTACCGTTTCTATTCCGGCAAGCATTTCTTCGGGTTCGGAATTTTTCAGGATATAACCGAGAGCGCCGTTGTGCAAAGCGTGTTTGGCTATATTAAACTCCTTATAGCTTGTCAGCATGATGATTTTCAATTCGGGATTGGATTTTGTTATTTCAGCGCAGAAATCCACTCCGTTGCCGTCGGGAAGCTCAATATCAAGCAGTAATATATCCGGTATTCCTTTTTTTAAACCTTCCCTGCAGGACTTCAAATCATAATATATTCCCGTAATCAGGGCTATACCCGATTCGGTTATTATCTTGCCCAAGCTGTTCGCCATCAACTTATGATCTTCAACAATCTGTACGCTAATCTCATTCATAACTTTCAACTCTCAACTCAACCGTTGTTTCCGTGCCGTTTTCAGGCGAAGAGATAACTTCTATTTTTCCGTTAAATGCCATAACCCTGTCGTAAAGACTTTTAAGCCCAACGCCTTTATTGGAAGATTCTTTATCATAACCGCAGCCGTTGTCCTGAACAGAAAGCGAAATGCGGTCTTCTTCCTGCACCAACTGGACATTGATGTTTGTTGCTCCCGAATGTTTAACGCTGTTGTGTATCAGCTCGTAAGCGCAGTAATAAACCACAAGTTCAATCTTCTCATCAAACCGTTTATTTTCACCAAAGAAATAAAATTGAACATTGGGGAATGTATGGCGATAATCCTCCAGAGCGGCTTTTATTCCGAAACGCTGCAAGGAAACGGGCATCACGCCGTTTGCCAGACGGCGGATTTCTTCGATGCAGTCGTCGATCCGGTCGCGGATATTCTGCAAGTGTTCCGTAGCCGCAAGTTCAATTCGGATAGCCGAAAGCATACCGTTTACGCCATCGTGCAGGTCGCGTGCAAATCGTTCCCGCTCCCGCTTTTCGCCTTCAAAAACGGCATTTGCCGCAACGAGTTGCTTTTCCTTTTGCTCATTTCTTATTCTTAGCCACAAAATACACCACACCGTAATCGCCAGCAGAATGCCCGCAATTCCGACAAAAATGTATAATATCCTTTGGTGTTCAAGATTGGAAATGTCTAGTTCTTTTTTTTTCGTTTCAAACTGTATATCCATGCTTGCCATCGTTTCACGGAACTGCTTGCCGGTATTCTTTTTCATTTGATCGGAATAGATCTGAAAAAACGCAAACGCTTTCCCGCTGTTTCCGGCAAACAAGTTAGATGTAGCGATGTTAAAAGCTATACCCGGATACAGCTCCATAGATTCAGGGCTTGTATCCAACGCTTTAAGGGCATACTTCCCGCTTTCGGCATAGTCATTTTGCGCCAAATAAATATCCGAGAAAGCATAAAATACTTTTGCCACCACTGGCGGATCGCCATTCTGCCCGGCAAAATCCAGCGCCTCACCGGCAAGTTCCAGCGCTTTAGCATAATCTTTCCGCTCAAGACAAACCCGCGCCAATCCTTCCTTGCCGTAAGAACAATACATTAGCATACCTAACGGATCTCCGTTTGATGCAATCTGAAATTTACTAACCGAATCGGCAATTTCGTATGATTTCGTCATTGATTCTTCCGCTTTGTCCAATAATCCTCTGTCTAAATAAACCGAACCGATAACATAATAAATCTGGGGGAGCATGTACGTCTCGAAGGTAGGGACTGGCGAACGTACTCTATCCTTTGCCCGTTCTGCATAATACAGCGCCCTGTCGTGATTGCCCATCAGGTAATACATTTCGGCGGCATTTGCCATTGAGCGGATAATATTGACATTTTCCTCAAGTTTTTCCGCTACTCCCAGCGCTTCTAAATAATACTTCAGCGCTTCGGAATATTCTCCGTTAAAAGCATACGAATTAGCCAGATTGACAATGATGCGCCCACCGCAAAATTCTTTGCCTCCCGGCAGATTCAAGGCATGATTCAGATAAATCCGGGCGCTGTCGAATTTTTCCAAACCGTTGTATTCTATACCCAAACGTAAAAGAATGCCAAATTGTTCGTCGGTTGTCATTTTTTTCTCATTCAGAACATGCTTTAATGAATCAACAAACGAAAAAATCGTATCCTGTTTTTGCACAGCCAATAAAGAAGTGCAAACAAGAACGGAAGCAAATAAAAACAAATGCCGTAACCGGATTGAAATACGCATATTGATAATTTTTTTACAAAGGTAAGGCTTTTTATAATTAATTCATATCACCCAAAAGGGTGAAAATTTTGCATAATCCGAAGTTTTGGCAAAATTCAGATAAATTTGCTCATTAAAATTTTGCGAACAAAATGATTTCAGCATCGAAAATCTCGACGCCGTTTCATAATTATCCTCCTCCGGAACCGCCTTCACCGCCGCCGCTTTGTCCGCCTTGTCCACTTTGTCCTCCTTTGGCATCGTCATTATTGATTCCCCGCTGTACTTTTTTAATCTGTTGTTTCATTTCGCCGAATTTGTAGGAAACACCGATTCTGAAATTTCGGGCAACATAGGAAGAATTTGAAGTTGAACGAAATTGATTCGTTTGACTTGTAGAACTATACGATATGGTATTTTCAAATACATTCATTGCTGAAAACGATAAAGTCAGTTTCTTTTGCAAAAAGCTTTTGTTTAACGACAAAGACGAATAGTGATAGCCCGAAGATTTTCCCTGTAAATTCAACATGGGGGAAGAGAGTCCGCCGTTTAACGATAGCGTCAGATCACGAGGAAAATTGTACTGCAAACCACCAAAAATTCGTTCCACGAATCCCGAATTTTTCATACCCGATCCGTCATTCGTTCTGATATCCATGTAACTTGCCGAAGCATTGGCATAAATACGGAGTTTCGCAACCGGATTCCAACTTCCGTAGAAATATAAGCCGGCATTCTTTTCCTTTCCGATATTTTCATACGTAGAATTGCTTATATCGTCTTTTAAAGTGGTAATCCGTTCAATGGAATTGTTTACGAAATTATAGTACAAATTGGCATTCAAATTGAATTTTGGCTTGAAAACGCCATAGTTCAGATTGAAATTATGCGACCGTTCTACATCAAGATTGGGATTTCCAAAGCTAATGTTTTTGGGGTCGGAATTATCGACATAAGGATTCAGATACCAGATTCCCGGTCGCCAAATCCGCATGTTGTATCCGAATCGGAAATTGTGCACCTTCTTATACTGAAAAGAAAATGTAGCAGAAGGAATTAAACTGAAATATCCGTTATCGAAATTCTTAGTTTTATCCAAAGGAAAATCCACGTTCAGTTTGGTATTTTCCATACGCAATCCGGCTTTGAACCCAACTTTTTTATATTTAACACTATATCCTCCATAGGCGGAAAAAATGTCTTGGCGATGATGAAATTGATCGTTGTAGGAATTGACCGGAGTCCATTCATTTGTAACTGAATTTAAAGTATTCCTGTAACTGTCGCTTTCACTGATCCGGATAATATATTTGATTCCCGCTTCAATGGTATGAATCTTTCCTAATGGAGTCGTATAATCCAATTGGAATGTATGTTCTTTCGTATCTGCGTTAGTGCCTGAATTTTGAGAAGGAGTGTGATAGCTAAGTATGGAATCAATATTTGTTTCGTATGACTGATCGTTCGGACCCAAACTCAAACGGTAGGAAGCAGTCAGTAATTCATCTTTTTTATTGAAAGTCCGCTGATAATTTGCGTTCATCTCCGAACTGCCGTAGGTGGATTTACTGTTTGAATTCATTCCATACGCATAAATAGGAATATTATTAACATCAAGCATTTGGGTTGCATTGTTCGATTCGGAAATGTTATTCCCATTCCATAAGTTTAATGACACACTAAACAAGTTGAGCGTATCCATTTCATAACTGAATTCTCCGGATCCGAATTGTCCGTGCCCGCGATAGGAACGCGAACCTCCCGTTTGCAGGTACTTGTAGTTATCATCTATAAAACTTTCACGGAAAGAACTGCTGTTTGTTGCCGGACTTTTATTATAATAATAACTGTAATTTCCTGTCAATCCGAATTTTCCATATTTGGCCGTCAGGTATCCGCCCAAATTATATCCGCGTAAATTAGCTCCGGCATTCAACGTGCCGGTATATCCTCCCATCGGCTGCTTGTTGGTAATAATATTAATGATTCCACTCACACCTTCGGCATCGTATTTTGCTCCCGGATCGGTGATTACTTCGATTTTTTTGACCATGTTTGCGGGCATACTTTTAAGTACCTGTCCAGGATTATTCGTAATCATATTGGAAGGTTTTCCGTCTAAATAAATTTTATAACCGGAGGAGCCTCTCAATTGAATATTGTCATCGGCATCAACAGTTATCATCGGAACTTTCTTCATCATTTCCAACACATTATTGGTTTTAGAGTCAGGATCATCTTCAATGCTGTAGGATATTTTATCCAAATCAACCTGTACCAATGGCTTAATAGCAGAAACGACTACTTCTCCCAATACCTGATCGTCATGAACCAGCAATTTACCCAGATCGAGTGTTTTTTCTTTTCCTGCGATTTGAAAAGTAACATTCAAACTTGATTTACCTATGTATTTGGATGTCAGGATAAATTCTCCTGTACCGGACAAGTCGATTTGAAATTTTCCGTCCGTATCCGTAGAAAGTACTTTAACAGGTTTTTCGGGATTACTCTTTTTTGCAATACTTAATGTAGCATAAGCGATTACTTCGTTGGTCAAAGAATCCAGTACCTGCCCTTTGACTAAAGTTAAAGAAGTGGGTGAAGGATTTGATTGTGCGAAAATTTGCGAAGCGCAGATTACCCCGGTCAGGAGTATCAGGAGGAATTTGTATTTATTCATATTAAATTAATAACAGCAAATGAGTTAAAAAAATAAACAAACTAAAAATTTGCTCAAAGGTAGTAATAAATCCGTTATTGAAATTTTTTTCAATAACAAATAGTTGATTATTTCAAAAAAAAGACTACCTTTGTCCCGCAAAATTTCTTTTTGAGAATTGCAAAAGATAATTTGAGAGTTTTTTAATTGTTTTTCGGTTCGCTCGGATGGTGGAATGGTAGACACGCAAGACTTAAAATCTTGTGACCATTGCGGTTGTGCGGGTTCAAGTCCCGCTCCGAGTACCCAAATGGACTTTTCCTGTTTTTCAAGGAAAAGTCTTTTTTTATCTTCATTATTCATAGTTATTAACAAAAAACAGAAGTTATCAACACTTTCCCGTTGTTTTAGGATAAATGGGCTGTTTCCTCAATAAAAAATAGTATTTTTGCGAACTAATTTGGAAAAATTGTATTTATGGGAAAAATAATCGCCATAGCCAATCAAAAGGGAGGAGTGGGGAAAACGACTACAGCAATTAATTTAGCAGCCTCGCTGGCGGCTTTGGATAAAAAAGTACTGGTAGTAGATGCCGATCCGCAGGCAAATGCGTCTTCCGGTTTGAGTATAAACGTAAGGGATTTGGATAAAACGATTTATGAATGTATTGTCAATGGAGTTGAGCCGGTTGAAGCAATCCTGCCGACTGAAATTCCGAATCTGTCTATCCTTCCGTCTCACATTGATTTGGTAGGCGCAGAAATTGAAATACTGAACTTTCAAAACCGCGAGAAAGTATTGAAAGGTCTGTTGGAAAAAATCAGGAATCAGTACGATTTTATTGTGATTGACTGCTCTCCTTCGTTGGGTTTGATAACCGTTAATTCGTTAACGGCTGCCGACTCGGTAATTATTCCCGTACAATGCGAATATTTTGCACTGGAAGGAATTTCCAAATTATTGAATACCATTAAGATAATTAAATCAAAATTAAATCCGGGACTGGAAATCGAAGGATTTTTGCTTACCATGTACGATTCCCGTTTGCGCTTGGCAAATCAGGTATATGAAGAAGTGAAAAAGCATTTTGGCGACATGGTTTTTACGACGGTTATCCAGCGCAACATCAAATTAAGCGAAGCTCCAAGTTACGGAAAACCGGTGCTATTGTACGATCCGGAATCAAGAGGCTCGTACCACCACATACAATTGGCAAAAGAATTGATTGAAAAAAATGAAAAATAATATGGGAAAGCAAACGAAATCGGTTTTGGGAAGAGGTATTGATGCTTTAATCACAATGGACGACTTGAACACCGGCGGTTCTTCGTCTATCAACGAAGTGGAATTATCGAAAATCGTGACAAATCCCGATCAACCTCGGTCTGTATTCGATCAGGAAGCGTTGGAAGAATTATCGGCTTCCATCAAAACTTTGGGATTAGTTCAACCAATTACTTTGCGGGAAATACAACCCGATAAATATCAGATTATTTCCGGAGAGAGAAGATACAGAGCTTCATTATTAGCCGGTTTGAAATCCGTTCCGGCTTACATCAAAAAAGCCAGCGATGAAAATATGATGGAGATGGCGCTCATTGAGAACATTCAGCGGGAAGATTTGAATGCGATAGAAATTGCCCTGGCATTTCAAACCTTAATCGAAAAACATGATCTGACACAGGAAAAACTGAGCGAACGCATTGGAAAAAAGCGGGCTACGATTGCTAATTTTTTACGAATCCTGAAACTTCCGGCTGAAATTCAAATCGGACTGAAAGATAAAAAAATCGATATGGGACATGCCAAATCGTTGCTTTCATTAGATGAGCCTTCCACTCAATTAATGGTATATGAGCAGATTTTGGAATATGGTTTTTCGGTACGACGAACAGAAGAGATTGTAAAAGAGCTGAATAGAACCGAACCTTTGGAACCGGAAGAAGAAGAAGTTCCGGCAAAAGCCAGACGAAAAACATCGAAAGAATATGATGCGTTGAAAAATCAATTGGCGTCTTTTTTCGATGCTAAAGTTTCCCTGTCCTGTGATGAAAAAGGCGCCGGAAAAATCAGTATTTCCTTTGCCAATGAAAAAGATTTACAAAGAATATTACGGGTTTTTGATTCTATAAAAAATAATTCGTAAATTCGCCAATTCAATTAGTATTATAAAAAAATTGAAACGGTATATCAGCCTTACAGCAATTTTGTTTTATCTTTGTCCGGTTTGGTGCTTATGCTTAGCTCAAACGGACAATCATTCCGGAAAAGACAGCGTTTTCATTTCGGAACATTTTTTATTACAGACGGATACGGTACGTATTGATTCTCTTGCAAACGGAAAAATTCAAGCAGTACAGGATAAATTTAAGCCCAATTCAAAAAAATCCATACTTTTTGCTGCGGTTTGTCCCGGCTTAGGGCAAATATATAACCGGAAATATTGGAAATTACCGTTGGTTTATGGAAGCTTCATCGGATGCGCTTATGCAATTACTTGGAATGGAAACCAATACAATGGCTACCGGAAAGCGTATATTGATTTTCTTTATTATATGAACGGTAAACCGAATGACAATACGTGGGACGCTTATCGCTATGGTTCTTACCTGAGGCAAGATCCCGACGAATGGGATTCCACTATGAAGACTAATTTTTCAAATAATTTGAAAAGTGCAAGAGATTATTACCGCCGCTATCGTGATATGAGCTATATCATAACAGTGGGAGTATATGCCATTTGGATTATTGACGCCTATGTTGACGCTCAATTATTTGATTTCGATATCAATCCCGATTTGAGTATGCACGTAGCGCCCGTATTATTTGACAAGACAGCGGTTAACACCCGCTCGGTCGGAATGCAGTTAAGTTTTGCTTTTTAGACAACGATAAAAGAATATATTTATGAGAACATTTTTTTTATTACTTGCTTTTTTTTCATGTACCTGTTCTTTTTCCCAAATTACCTTATGGGACGAATTAAGAGAAAAAGCGAAGAGCGAAGGGAAAGCAAATGATGATAAAAATCAAGGAGAAGCGCAAAGGGATTCCACCCTTGAAGCAGATTCAACTATAGTCGCTCCGGAGGCTTGGGATACGAATTTTACAAATCTGCTAAACTCGTGGTATATAAAGAATTATACAAATAAATTGAATGATTCGGGATATAAGGAAGATACTGCGGTAAGCGATTCGATATATATGCAGCGGTTATCTAAATTGCCGAATATTATCGAATTACCCTACAATGAAACGGTCAGGAAATGTATCGATTTATACGTTGACCGTCGTCGTGAATTAGTAGAAAACATGTTGGGGTTGGAGGTTTATTATTTTCCAATGATAGAAGAAACCTTGGACAAGTACGGCTTGCCTTTGGAATTAAAATACTTGACAATTGTTGAATCGGCGTTGAATCCGATGGCGCTTTCCAGAGCCGGAGCTTCGGGGCTTTGGCAATTTATTATTTCAACGGGAAAAAACTATGACTTGGAAATAAACAGTCTGGTTGACGAACGGCGCGACCCGATCAAATCAACCGATGCCGCTTGCAGGCATCTGAAAGATTTGTATGATACGTTTGGAAACTGGAATTTGGCTATTGCCGCGTATAATTGCGGAGCCGGAAATGTGAGTAAAGCAATCAAACGGGCAGGTGGGAAAACCGATTACTGGGCGATTTATCCCTATTTACCCAGAGAAACCCGATCGTATGTTCCCCTTTTCATTGCAGCTAATTATATTATGAATTATTATGCCTGCCACCAGTTATATCCGATTCAAACTACCCTGCCCTTTGCCACCGACACCGTAATGGTTACTCAAATGATTCACTTCGACCAAATTGCAGAAATCCTGCAATTAGACAAAGAAATGCTGCACGCCTTAAATCCGCAATACAAAAGAGATATTATTCCGGGAAATTATCAGCCGCAAATATTGAGATTACCGGCGATTCAGACTCCTGCTTTTGTTGAAAAAGAAAATGAAATTGCAT
>Ga0123357_10009196_pt1 | contig 12449 bp, 9 predicted proteins | sample TergutEmb28metaG_FD_89873 | JGI IMG/M metagenome (GOLD analysis project Ga0123357, IMG submission 89873) | Embiratermes neotenicus P4 segment gut microbial communities from Petit-Saut dam, French Guiana - Emb289 P4 | ecosystem: Host-associated > Arthropoda: Insects > Digestive system > Gut ... | reverse complement strand
ATCTTCAGGGTTGGAGGCAGCTTTTTGCTCCAAAGCAAAAGTGATCACAAAAAAAAAAAAAAACCAAGGAAAAAAAAAAAAAAAGAAAAAAAAAAAAAAAAAACCACACACACACACACACGCGCACGCACACGCACACACACATGCATGCGCGCGCACACATGCACATACACACACACGCGTGCACATACGCATGCGTGTGTGTGCACAACACAAAAAACTTTTACACATGAATGGATGCTACCTACATAGACTGTCTACAAGCAAAGGCATTTTTTATTATATTAATTATGCATATTAGTGAACATCAGCTCAAAATGGTAGAATTCAGAGGCAAGTGCATGTATTTCCACAACAATTAATCATGACACAGTTAAAACCCATATAATATGCTCCTGCTTAAGATGTTCTCCTGCCAAAGACATAAGAATAATTTAGCACCAAAATTTTGCCATGTGCTTAACATATACACTGATCTACTGAACATGTTTCCCACCTGAAAGGATGGGCTGTCTTGTGTTCAAGAATGTATCAAAACCACTAAAAAAGGTGAGACAAAATTTACTTTGATGGTGAAAATGACTCCCTTAATGCAGAATTCATATGGAATAATATTCCATTACCATGAAAGTCAATTTCAATACAGAAAAACACAATAACAACATGTTTTCAGCCTTACCCCCTTAAAACATTTTCCTGCTTGATAAACATGTGTTGAATTTTTCCCCAAATGTTTTAAGAGGATTCACTTGTAATTAGAACATGCTGAAATAATGTACAGACCCAGTCCACAATGAGAATCCTTTGCATATCCAGTCTCTGCTGCAGCAGACGGGCTGCAATAGCAACTGAATTGAAGAAGCAAAAGCCCATTGCCTGAGAGGCTTCGGCATGATGTCCAGGTGGTCGAACTACGGCAAATCCATTCTTTATGTCTCCCGCAGCAGCTAAATAAAACCACACCTCATTAGATAGGTATTAATACTTCGTGAGTAATTTATATATTTTCAAAGTCAAAAATAATCACAAACATGAACTATATTTTGGACAATGTCAACTGTCTAGGTCTATTAAATAACATAATGTTTTGGAGACTGCATCTAACTACATTTCAGGTGGGGAAGAGAAAGAGGGTTCCTGCTCTATCCGTCCATTGGAAAGGGGCAGCCTCTATCACTGGTAAAAGGTAAAGCAGTCCCATTACAGGCCTGGACAGGCCCAGAGGGTTCCAGGAAGTTAAGGCTCCCAGATTTTGTGACAATGGCACAGGATGGTGGTAGGCTGTCAGGCTTATGCACCGGCTGCCTTTACCCCCAGGAAATACTCCTGGTACTCATTTCTGTTAGAGGCTGAGTCGACCCCAGGGCCATAGTATGATCGGAAGGATTTTATGTCAATGAAAAATCCACTGACACCAGCTGGGATTGAACCAGCAACCTTCCGATTTGTAGCACAGCACCTTAACCACTGTGCTACCACGGTCCCCTCCATCACTGGACTACCTGTTTTTAATAAACCAATGGAATGGAAGACGCCCAAAACATTAGCCAAGCTTTTGCCAATATATCACTGTCAGAATCCCTTAAAGTAATTTCAAGGATTATCAGCCTTAAATTTTTAGTAAGCTGAAAACTAAAGGACGCATGTTTACTGCCATACACTAGTGGCATGAGGCATAAATTTGGCAAACTGAGCAGAAAACACCGTGGTATATTTGAATTGATATGAAAGCCTTGCATATATATTTGGATATTACTAATAGACAGTTCATTTGGCTGTCAACTGGATAAAATGTGTGACTGTTAAAGAACAGAAGAGTATTTTATTACTCAAATCATTGTAACTGTAAGTTATTCTCTTTACAACAATTCCCACTAGATGCTACATATCGCTCCATACAAGCCTTCCAGGTCTCTGGGCATCTCCTTAAGTCATTTTGTGAGACTACTTTTAAATAAGTCCGCTTCAATCTTCATACAATCCATGCAAAAAACTGAAGGTTTCAGTGGCAGTCTTCTTCAAGAGCTGCACATGCAATTTTGTTACTCAGTACATTCCTATCACAAAAACACAGTCACTTTCATATGAGAATGTGATCACACTCAGCTAACAGCAGAACACTTTTGAACAATTAACAGCAAATCAATATCTTACCTCCCATAACCAACGAAACAAACCATATCATATTTAATACTCTATACAAAACTACTTAATCTTCCACATTTAAAGTTATTATTCTGGTTACAATACTTCCTGGTGTATATGAAGATTCACAGTTCATGAAGGAGAAATGAAGAAACATTATTCCCATAATGTTTTCTTCCAACTTCTTTTTTGTTAATTAAACCAAACACACTGGCACATTAAGCAGTTGCTGAGGCACTGTTCAGTGACATAACATGCATACATACTTCATAAAGAGAATTACTATATCCAAAATTTTCAGACTACAGGCAAAAATTATCTCTTCTCTTTCCAAGAAAGCCAACAACCTGACCAGGACATTGTGTACAAAATTTTGTTACCTTAAGTGAAAAATTAGTGTCCCTTTTCTGTAAAACCAAGTCTCCTTGCAAACGCACCACCTACCCTTCCACATCCATGCATGTGCCAACACACCCACCCCCACACCAGGTGCACTCCCACAGGTCTACATGCACAAACACATAAAAATACATTCCGTGGGTACATTTGAGAATCACAATTGCATATCACCACACACTCACCCTTGAATGCCAGATCAACAACACAGCCAACAGCCATACGAGCAGCTGGTGCTGTGTGCAGTTCGTTCCATGTTGTGTCTGAATCTACTCCAATACCACCACAGGGTAAACGAACAAAGCTCTTAATGGGAAGTTGTGACAGCTTGTTCATGTCTAGCTTCTGACGGTTCAGTGGATTTGTACCTGCAGAATGAGAAAAACAGTTTCCATGAGGAAACTCCTTGCACTTAATATGACACACACAGGTGAACTGGGTCCCCCCGAAGGTATCCCTACTTTGATGCAGTGGTGGGGCTTGTGTGGTCATATGATCCCAAGAGTTATGCTGGTGGTAGCATATGCTACTGGTAGGGCCTCCCATGCCAGACAGGTCAAGGGTGATGACCCAGATGAAAAGGGATACCCTGGTCCTAGAGGCTGGAGATTGGGTGTGAGGCAAACAACCTCACCCCAAAAAAATAAGTGTTACGAAACCCCCCCCCCCCCAAAAAGGGGGGGGGGAGGCCAAGGCCCACCCAGGGCTGTAGAGCTGATGATTATGACTGTGATTAGGTGAACTGGGTTTATTCTGTGCTTGGGATTGTTTATTACTGTTAGAACCTGAAATGCAATGAACAGTCCTACGACATTCTAGGACAAAAATATTACACAGATGAACAGCATTACAAACTTTCCATACAGACTTTTCTGAACAGGTGCACTGGTGACTAATAAATTCTCCCAAAGTTTTCTCCCCCTTAGAATTTCTGCTTTCTCCTTTCAAACAACCATTAGACTTGATCCACAGCCAAGCACCCAATCTGATTACACAAATAAACTGATATAAATAGGTTGCACATTATCCACTGTCTCATTCTACTGTAGTTTAAAAGCTCATCAATTCTGAAGCTGGTGCAGCTTGTCATTAGGTTAAAATAAGAAACCTATTCTACTGGGTCCACTGAATGAAGATCGTCTTTATACCTAGATTACATTGGACCATCTAAAGTGACCTCTTGAGCCATACTCATTACGACCACCTTTGTATTACACATCAAACCACAGCACAAAGCACATACAACTCAGTTACAAAACTCACCAAACAAAAGGGCATGTGCCTCACTGTGGCAAGCTTGAATCTCCTCCAAGGTGGCTTTCCTGGATCTTACACGATCACATCTCTGGACCAATCCTGTTTCCATTAGACGAGCCCATACACTCTGAAGCCTTCCACCATGCTCTGGGTGACTTGAATTATCACCACAGATACAGGCATGTTTCAGCATCAGACTGTCAAATGCCAGTCCTGTTGTAAGCCTGTGTGGTCCAGATCCAACCACTTTATTGCTACAGTGATTGTTGACTGGGACGCAAGATGAAGTGGGAATGTCCGTTGGGCCTAGGGCTACTAATGGACTGGATAACGCCCTTGAGAGTGGCCTTACCATATGTGATGACCTTGGACTGAAGGCAGAACCTAACACAGAGTTTTCTGAAATTATAACCTGCAGTCACGATGAGTTATAAGACATTTTTAGTTACAGTTATTTGCCTGTGCTTACCCCACATAAAAAGCATACCACTAATCAAACCCCTGAGCAGAGCAGCTGTTGCAGGAACAATGGGATCACATATGAAGATTACACTTTCTAGGAGTTCACTTTTCTCCTACAGTTCAACTGACCTAATCACAGCAGAGTATCCAAGTCCCATCCTCCAGCTTCTCAGCTGGCCTCACACCTTTTAAAAACATTTCTCGATAAAAGCCAGAGCTTATCTCGAAACAATTCTGTCTTACATTCAGGTAACTGTGGCTCTTTTCTGATCATGAAACACAAGAAATAATTCAGCCAAGTGCCAAATTCAACCACATCAGCCCCTTCAATGTTGGGTTTTCTTGTATCACAGGATGTACATATATGTATTAACCTAAGGCACCAAAGTACCAAATTTACTTGAATGCAAGACGAGGTCTTTGCCTTAACTTTGCTTCAATATGTGGTGTCATCTTAAATTCACATATGAAATGCCAAACTTGGATGGTGTCAAACTGGATCACTCTGAAACAGACCATGCTTGAGGCACATCACCCATAAATCATCAAGTGCAAACAAAAGACAGAACAGAGCATCTACAGTTAACTGACAAAATAATACTATTTTTTTTGGACCTGTCCATCATCATATTGTTTAAAGAAGCAAGCTGATGCAGAAGCTTGCTCTTTTTCCATCTCAGGCAAGGAAGCACCCAGCCCAGTATAGCAGAATCTTTAGACTCAGCTACTCTCAGTTGCTGGGCACCATGGAAACATTAAACTTGTTATGACATGCACTTAAGAACAGATCTAGTCTACAGGTAGTAACAGGAAAATGGTTATTGAAAAATTAAAAATGAACTAAAAGACTGAAAAATAAAACCCGAACCAATCTACAAATTAAAAACCAAAAGAACAACCTTGAACTCAGACTGTTCAGAACACAGACACAACAAAAAATCCAGAATACATGTATTTAAAATTCTTAACACCACCAACATCATGTGTTGAGAAAATTGTAAATTTCTTCATGGGTTCAAGTAAGTTTATAAACCAGGAAATGTAAATGTATTACATAGTCAAAGTGGATCATAATGGCATGGTAATCCATCTCACTAGAAGTGACTGTGAAGGGTTTTAAGAAGTGTTATGCAATGAATGGATGGGACTGGTCATGATATGTTGTGGAATGGCAGTGATGAGGATAGGAATGTTAGGAGTGAGTGGGAGGAAGATGAAGGTACTGACTGTGAAGACGAATACAGAGACACTGGATTGATAACGGCAGATAGAAACTGACATGCTTCATATATCAAGCGTACGAAATCAAATAAAAAAATATTTTTTCTTAGCAGATGTTTTATTTTTTAGGGGCCATATTAGATTCTGATAAATTCATTTTCCCATGGCAAATGTGTTCTATTGAGGGGGTCATCTTAGGTTAGTCATCTTCCAGTCAGATAAATATAGTACTTATTTAAAGTCACCCTTCTCTGGTGCACCCTGTTAACAGATGAAGCTCTGACATTTGAGTCAACACCTTTGATACAGAGGAAAATCCAACACTACTACTACACATTTAAATTAAGCAAGTTAAAGTTTAGTTTTAAAATCTGGTTTCATCTGTGTGGTCTGTTTATTCATGAATAACCACAGCCCTTTCCCCAACAATGCCACTTATAAGATGCAAATGTTGACAGGGGATGTTCTGTCAAACCACTAATTTTGTGTGCCTGAAGCATCGTCCACATTCATGACAAGAGCCACTTCTACATACGCTACTCAGATTTCTAATGCCCTGGGGCAGCAACTTACCCTCACTGACTTGAAGCGTGTTTCTCATCATTAAGTCCCGCTGCTGCTGCAAGAACTGCTCGCGATCACGTTGTTGTTTTGAGATCTCGCTCTCCTCACACCCTTTTCTGTCTGTCAGATCTATCACCTGTTTAAAAAGGCAATGAAGCTTATTATTACAGTTCTCCAAAATCATATCCAAAGTGAACTTTAAACAGAACCTCTCATGCAACAGATGTGACAATGTACATACTGTTGAATATTTCACTTTCTTTTACAAATTCACCTACAGATGGTCTTCCAGTATTAATGTGCAAACAGTAGTTAAGTATGTTTGATAACTGCTTATTTATTAACTCATTCAGCGACATCTTTTCATCTGTACAAACTATATACTATGAAACAGGAGACTGAAGATGCAGATGATGCAATTAAATAGTTTTGGGAATGAATTTAACAACAACAACACTTCCTTTGTAATCAATGTCATCCCCTTCAAAACAGTGTCCCTGGGACTTTATACAATGAGCCCAGTACATACATTGTTTGCAACCTGGTGAATGCCCCCCCATGATTTTGCTTGAGTCTGGGTTATATCACTGTATCTCCTCCACTTTAATGCCATCTTGATTTTTGGAAATGAAAGAAGACATAAGGCACTAAATCTGGCAAGAAGGGATGTGTAAAATGACACTTTGTTTTTTGGTTTAAATTCATGCACAGACAAAGCATGAGGTGCATAGTTTTGGTAGAAATCTGACATATGTTCAGACGGTCTTTAAGAATGATCTAAACTGACCCAAACAAAATTCCCAACATGGAAGAAACTTCATGGACAGTGATTCTTCTGTTTTCAAGGACAAATCCCTTAATTAAATCTGCAATTTCATTATTTTCAATACAGGTCACATGGATTTTGACCTTGGAAAAACAATCATAAATTTGTGTTCTTCACATTGTCTGCTCTTCACAAGCTACTTTCAACATCTTAGAAGTTTCTGGAGAATTTTCCCCAACTTAAAAGCAAAATCTGATGCAACCATGCTGTTCTTTCAAGTCTGCCAGCTGTTTTCTAGCTATGACAAGATTGTGAACAGAACAGCACACACTTGCACTTAATGAGACATTACTCAACAATCACATCTGATACAGCCTTATTCTAAGCAAAAAATGGCTTGGCAGACTCCAGTCCATCTATAGCTATAGGTAGACATTTGTGCTAGCAACAGTGGTGTAATTTTGTTATCAGTCCAGAAACTATTTGATCACACCTTGTGTTATGAATTAGACGGGTTGTAAAAATAACTACCAATAGCTTACATTGTGGGTTCTCTCTCAGCAGTTGGCCTGAGGGATTGGGAGACATCAAGCAAGGTCTCAAATATGCTATATAGCCTCCTGGGTGAACACCAAGCCCAAGACAGGCTGGCCAGCTTGGTGATAAGTGATCATGTGTTTGTGTGCTCTGTGTACAGTATGTCTAAAAACTTATGGTGTAATTTTCAGACTTTGCTACTTGGTACACCAGGAACATGGATCAAATTAAGAGAAACTAGAGAGTTTATTTATCTTGTAAGTGAAATCTGGTGTTGAGCCCCAGCTGTCAGGTTGTTTATGTTTTGTCAATATTCCAATTCTTGCTGCAACCAAATAAAGACATGTACAGCTACAGTCAGAAACTGCAACCCATTCTTCATTTCAAATTGTTCATTTTCATTCTTGACATACCTGTTCTGGAAAAAGCCCATTTTCAGTTTCACAATGAATCACCAGAAACTGAACTTAATTGGTTGTCACATCACTAAGCAATCAGTTTACTTGAGAGGGGACTATAGCCCCCTGCTGTATGTTAAGGTCTTGCTGAGAACACTGTGGGGAAGGGGATTTGAAGAGACAGCCAAAATCTTGGACACCTTGATCTATGTTCTTTACCCCATTAGGCTTTTACCCACAGACACTCATGACATAAAAGTGTGGAAATGAATGGCACAGACTATTTCAAGTGGAGTCTCAAAGACACTCTTCAGCAGTCTGTAACAGAGACGAGTCAGTCAGGTGTGATAAGGATTGTTGTACTGATGAGACAGGAGCCGAGTGACTGCTACACTGTGCTGGCATCAGCTGACTGTATTGTGGCTACCTCAGATGACTAACTGTACTGTTCCTACCTCAGCTGACGGACTGCACATTACCTACCTCAGTTGACTGTACTGTGGCTACCTCAACTGACTGTACTGTACCTACCTCAGCTGGCTGACTGCAATGTACCTACTTCAGCTGACTGACTGCACTGTGCCTACCTCAGCTGACTGCACTGTACCTAAGTCAGCTGAATGACTGCACTGTGCCTACCCTAGCTAACTATCCTGTGCTTGCCTCAGCTGACTGAATGCACTGTACCTAAGACAGCAGATTGCACTGTACCTACTTCAACTGACTGTACTGTGCCTACTTCAGCTGACTAATTATACTGTGTGCACCTCAGCTAACTGCATGGTACCTAAATCAGCCGATTGCACTGTATCTACTTCAATTGACTGCACTGTGCCTACCTTAGCTGACGACTATACTGTAACTACTTCAGCTGACTACTACCCTATGCCTACCTCAGCTGACTCCTCAGCTTCTGGAGCTTCATCCAGTTGACCACCACTTGCCTGCCCTCTACTTCCAGCCCTGGTTAGAACTGTCTGCCGAATTTGCTACAGGAAAGAGAAAACAAAACTGCTTTTAGGGTGGAAATGTATAATTCTGAAAATACAGTAAAATCCCAATTTGCAATTTCAAGATTTAGTAAGATCCTGTATTCACTGAATATTTTTTCTGATTCCAGCATAGTCCAACATAAGCAATGTATCTTTTGTCCTGCTTGGCAAACTTCAATTTAGTTAATAACCCGCATTTACTGCAAAACATTTTTGACCTTCCAGAATTCATGCTTTGATTTAGAGCAACTGTGGCTGAAACAACAACTGATATATACAGTTGCTCTCTTCCAGAAATCACATCTGCAAAGCCATAATCTGTGACAACTGACATCATACAAAGAACATATATTAGCACAACACTGCCTTTCTCTTCACAGTTGCTTTGGTTGTAACCAGTAATCAACTCCACAATTAAAACAGATACCCACAACTTCCTAACATGAACTGCAGGAGATGCAGGCCCTTCTGGATGCAGTAAACCCTCTGTTATCTGACCTAAGGGGAGGGGGGCTTTGGGTCACAAAGGCTTGTAAGTCAGTTGTTTGGGGTCCACTTCCTAGCCTACAGTCTAGCCCACAAATATGGTTAGGAGCCAAATAAATTAACCTAGACATTCAGCACAAAAATAACACACATATAGCACAAGATTTTGATGAAAAAAACATGACCTAAAAACATATTTTAAGTTCTAAGTAAGTTGGGAGTGCTTGCCACTGATCAGGAACTTCTGCCATTAAGTGTCATCACTTTGTACATGAAGTGTTGTAGGCTATATCACTGGTCCCCCAAAAATATTGCACAGTATGTTACATCAATGCTAAATTCAAGTTTTTGCATAGAAATAATTTGAAGTTATCTCCAATAAATCCTCTGAAGTTTTAGAAGGGTCGTACTGTTGATGTGAGGGTTTGCTTATTGTAAGTCGGATGACTGAGGGCTCACCCTGTAACACAAATTTCACGCTCTGTTGTACAGTAACATGAACCCCAGTTACAATTTGGCTATCAGAACCATGTCATGGATGATTTAAATTCTGTGTTTCTATACCATAATGATTTAAGAAAAGGACCCTACTATTTCTCTTTAATTCCCACTTACTGCTTACAACAAATCATCATTTACAACCATACAACAGAAACACATAAAGTGAGCTGTTTGTACTGTAAGGAATATGTCATTCATTTGCAATCAAATATTTTGCCCACTTGGGCAGTGTTCCTCAACAATATCACTACACAAGTGAAAACTGACACTTGTAATTGTACTATGAAACAGCTATGGATATAAAGTACAACCATAGAAATTTCATATGCCAGTGATTCATCAGGTATCTTCATGACAGCACGCACTGTGCAATCTCCATTTTTGATTTTCCCAAAAAACTAATGAAATGCTGCATACATTAAAAAAATCCATTACTATAGAAAAAAATTCAGCAACCTACAGTAAATATGGCTAGTGTACATTTTCTCTTAAAAGGATTCATGCCTCCAGCATCTGTACTGTACTGTAACAGAACACTAAAATACCAAAATGTGGAAGTCTTTAATGCAGTTAAATCAAAAGGTAAACAGACACAGACAGACCAACATGCAGGTCACTAATATATTTATTGTAACTGCAAATTTGTAGCCCTTAGAGGCCTCATCATACAGATAAAATAATGTGAAAGAGACTGTCACAAGAACTTGTTTCTTCATGAGTAATGCTGATAATAACCTGCTTGAGGAAGTTGTGAGCCTGCTGCTGGTCATATACTTGTTTCTCTGGCAGGTACTCCTCATAGTGGGTGGGAACGATAGCAATGCTGCTTCCTGCCAACATGGGATGTCCCAGAGGTAGTGGAGCTGACTGAGTACGTCCCAAAGGGCGGTGACCCTGCTTATTCAATCTAGCATGTGCCACCTGTAACAAACATTTGAGTATATCTGGCTATTTTCAAGAAGAAACTGTCATATACTTCTGATGCCATGAAACAACACATACAGGAAGAAGCAATATAACACTGACAAACTTCCTGATGTGGATCTTATGCTCCAGTGCCTCAAACCAACGCCCTTTTAGACAAACAATATTCTGATTTTCAGTCCCCTCTACCACTGCTAACGGTTTTGTTAATGTTATTTTGTTCCACCTTGTATATGAAAACAGTTATGCTTTTTGGCTATACAGATTTCTAAGAAGGACACTTTGAAATAACATTACCAACATGCTTTCAAGCAAGGTTATAAATATGAATACCTGAGTATCTGTAATTGGAGCACCCTGGTATACACTTGGCAGCAAGTTACCAGGTCGAGCTTGTTCCAGGGATTGCATCTGCTTATGAATGAAACCAGGAGAATTGGGGCTGCTGTACTCACCATCAATAACTGAAATCACCCATTAAAATGACATTAATGATCTGCAAAAATTTTACGCACAGAAATGCATCAACCATAAATGCCTGTCTGTATGCTCAACACCTTCTGTCAGCCCCTTCATCACCTGCATACACAGCACTGGTCCAATGCAAGATAATCTCAACCTAAGATGACACCCTGCTGTAATATGTCTGAAGGGGGAAAATGTATTTACTTGCATCTACGACAACCAAGCAATAAAACAAGTCTTCTGAGAAAAAAAAAACATTATTAATTTCATTTAGGTAATATACAAAATATTTAGATTCCCATTTTCCTTTATAATAAGTGTCACTCTCCCCACATTCATTGTTTTTAGAGGGCAGGAGTCAATATGCAATTGGCATCGTCTGGTAAAATTCAAGATGACCCCACATATATAAATATCAGATTAAAAAAAAAAAAGTCTTGCAATCTTGTATGTATGATATGATGTAGTACAGTAAATATCTACGGCTCAGTCCTTGCGTTCAGGTTTCTAATAAATAGTTTATGGCTTTATACTGTTAAGACAAAATAACAGCCACAGTCCTACACCTAATACAACTTAGATGTTCTCGCTTCCAAATACAACAGGGCTGATAACAAGAGCAGGGCAGCATAGTTGTATCTTCTAATTAACCATCACGATAAACTGACCATACACCAACCCATTCTACCTATTTTATTGTATTTTATTGTACTTCTCTTTATGACTTTTGTCAGAACCATTTTCACTCACATACTTAACAAGTTACATGCACAATACAGGCAGAAAGATAAGTAAGTCTTCATCTAGGGTATCCAATCTTAAGGTGCCCGATTTTAGTGGATCATGTTAACAACATTTATTAAAATCCTAACATAAAACTGCATGGAAATCCGTTCAGTGTTCAAACTGTTACATACGGATGTATGAATACACAAGGGGAAATCAACATGTTGATTTTTGCAATTTCTAATGTATATGCACCAAAAATGACATGTAAAATTGATTTGTGCTAGAATCTGTTCTATTATACATATACACTCTAGCTCTTCTCCTGACATTCTGGTGCCGTACGTTCTTGCACTGTCTGTACTTATTATGTCCATAGTACTTACTGTTGCATGAATAGTTACAGTATTAAACTATTCACTTCATGTGAATTGTTTGTATTTCTGAGAAGGGGATTATTATTTGTAATGTCAACAACTGCTAGTAATTAAGTCTATTATAAATAGCATATAAATTTCCGTCAACACAACTTTAATTTTAGGTTTAAAATTACAACATGTTTCGACCCTTGGGGGTCATCATCAGGTCGAGCTTAAGAACCTATTATTT
>Ga0123357_10009195_pt1 | contig 12449 bp, 4 predicted proteins | sample TergutEmb28metaG_FD_89873 | JGI IMG/M metagenome (GOLD analysis project Ga0123357, IMG submission 89873) | Embiratermes neotenicus P4 segment gut microbial communities from Petit-Saut dam, French Guiana - Emb289 P4 | ecosystem: Host-associated > Arthropoda: Insects > Digestive system > Gut ... | reverse complement strand
ACAGATGTGAAAAGTGTGTTGAAGTAAAGGGAGATTATATTGAAAAATAGCAAAGTTGTTTCATTTCTGTCACCTTTCAAAGTTGGTCAGGCCGGAAACTTATGGACCCTACCACGTATCAATCCTCACACTGTGAATTCGTCCTGCATTCGTCAGTGAGTAAAGCTTTATAAAAGAGTTATGTCTTTGAAGACTAATAACTGGAGCTCTTCCTGTATTAAATGCTGTTATCACACCACCCATTATTCACGAAGCCAATGCAACCAACTTACACCATAACTCCAACACGGAAATGGACTGTCATGGAAGAAAAACATATGCATGATTGGCAAAGAGAAAGCACACCATAGGCATACATCACCCACAGGCCTCTCACCAGTGCAAGAACAGCAGTTTCAACTTTGTAGTTTAATTTACATCCCAACCTCTTCAGGACAAATTCCTTCTTACATTTCAACATTTCACCCTTTCTCTCCTGGAACTAATGTATAATAATTCAGCCTGTTAATTTGCCAGTATTACAAAACAATTTACAGCGCTTTACTCAAGGGAACCCCAAAAGACAGCTGCAATTTAATGAAAGCACTATTCACGGAAGATTAAGCCAAGAGAATGGAAATATGTACCTGAATTTGTGCCTAACTATTATCATGTTGTAGAAGGAAACTATCTTAAGCGTATGATACGCACAGACATTGTAACATGAACTAATTAATAATCGTAAACCGCTAAAATGTTACACAAAATATAACATGTGCTAAACTCTTACACATTAAAGCGCGTTTCTTTCTTTAATCTATGTAGTGGGCCATACAAGGGAAGATTCCTCACTATTCTTTCCCATCTACAGTGGCCATTATAAAAAGTTTTGTCACTGTTCCATGTTCACTCTCTCTTATTGACTTCGACGCGGCAGACACACCCCTCCCCCACCCAGGACTGAGTAACCAGTATCCTGTCACTTTGCCAGTGCGAGTCCTCACCCCAATCACATCGAATCTGAAGAGAGAAGTAGAATGTTCTGAAACATTGGTACCACAGCCCTCTTGCACACGGCGCCATCACCCAACCCGCAGAACAAACTTTTCCAACCCTGTTCCTGCTATCTCAAGAACGAAGGGTAACACGTGCCCTACCTGAAATGACGCCATGGCTTTGTGACTGTAACTTCACGTTACATCGCATTACGGATGTTCACGGTTGAGTTCCATCTCCCAAAAGGCACTTGAGAACTTAGTCTATAACCGTAACACTTCGGCAATCGATACTGACTCAAACACAGTACACACAAAAATAAAAATACATACGTCATAATTTCATTTCCAAGTCAGAAACTGCCAACCCCACTGCCTGTATTATAGGAATTAACACACAGCGTATATTAAACAATGTTATTCCACTATATGTTATCGTACTAAAGTTTCTGAACACTCTATGAAACTAATACAAAAGATCATTCAAACTAAATCTAATTCCTTATTACCGTATACATATACTTCCACACGGCACTATAACCACAAAGACGACCCGCCAAAATCAGGCGCTATTCCGTACTACGGAACACGGATAACAGCCATCGATTAATACCCGTGAGAGCTACCTGCAAGTGATGTGTCGCTCCTGAATGAACGAATCAGCGAATGGACCGATTGGATCCGGGTCGTTAAATGTCACGCAAAATATTACATCTGCGTACACACTTATGCATTCATGCGTTGGTTTCTTTCTTTAATGTATGCAGTGGGCCATACGTGGGGCGTTTCCTAACTATTCTTCCCATGCACAGTGGTCCTTATGAAGTTTTTTCTTCCCCCCTTCCACGGTTCCATATTCACCTTCGTCGTTTGTCTAATATGCATTTTACAAACCACTATTTCATTCATTGGAGGTGTTAAACATTACCTTCGCAGTACATACTATCTTCAATTAATTTTTTGTCACATAACCTGGAAATGTATACATTTAACTTTTCGGTTCATTATATTAATATGAGAAATAAATTGCAATTGCATAAAATGATAATCTGAAACTATATTAGAATGGAGTATTAAAATCTTCGATGGGCTACCTCAATATATGGCAGAATTAGTAGTTGATAAAATAAAGTTTTATGTTGACTTTGAAAGAGTACTTATTAACCCTTTAAACGCCGAGTTAAATCCCATCTGCCAACTGCTGGCATAATTAGGAGCTCACCATATTCTCCACGTTAGCAGGTTAAGGGTTAATACCAGGCACTGAGTATTTCGGCTTGCTTTAACAGCATTTTGTTTAATGATTATACTTCTTTAGCCATTTAGACGCCGAGTTAAATCCCATCTGTCATCTGCTGGCATTATTAGGAGCTCACCCTATTCTCCACATTAGCAGGATAAGGGTTAAACAAATTCTTTTAGTCACTTGAGGAATTAACATTTAAATAATTATATGAGATGAAACCTGATGTTTATGTCAGAATGACCAATTAGTACGTTGTTTTTAGAAATTTATAAATCAGTTGTTCATTGCATAAATACTTTTTATTGTATAATGTTTTAACTATAGAGTATATATGTTACTAAGACTGACCATTTGATTTGTTATACCATACCACATGATCAATGACATTTCATATCCAGTGCCTTCTATAGGCGCTTGTATGTATCGATGAAATATATCAATCTTTATCTGTATCAGGCCTTGACACAGCAGATAGACCTGTCCCTACCGGATTTGGACCCATAACTGCCCAGACTGTGGTTATAATTTTAATAAATCCCAATTTGCCAAGGGGCTCTCCGACATAGCATAACTCCGGACAAAATGTCCTAATTATATAAGATTATAAATCAATCACATAACTTGCACTACACTTAATCAATAAAGTAGAAACTTCTTCCATGACATACCTCTTAAATCTCCAGCCATCCTACTAATCTCAAGACAAATGGACACATTTTGCAAATACTCCTCCTTTTAAAATGGTTCTATGTTTATACTCACAAATGCCCATCAGTTAACACAGCTTTATTACACATATTACTATAAGAAGTACATGAATCATGGCATTACCATAAAATTATGGGAAGTTTAAAAAGAACCCAACAGTTTTAGCATGGAGAAATTCTGCATCAGCAGTATATACCGATATGAACAGGCATGGAAGAATCATCTTTGGGAACTGTCCAGTGCCTAGATAAAACAGATTGCAACATCTTTGAGGCTGGCTCTGTCAAAATTATTACCTGTCAAAGAAGTCTTTGATTCTGAGGATTAGTTTTATCAAATGTCCCCAGATTAGATGAATTTCCTTCTACCTCAAGACAAACACAGGCATTGAGCCAGCACACAAAATGTTGTGCATCTTCTGCATTTGGACAAAAAAAACTGCTCTTTTGTTGGTACCAAACCAACCTCACAAATATTTTGAACAGAGAATGAATTACAAACTGGACATGGAAATTCTTCATTTTTTACATACATGGGTAACTACATAAAACAATTTTGTACAGTGTTACTTCACCAAGTAAAGCATAAATGGAAGTTATACATCTTTTCTCTTGTCAGCTGCACATCTAAATAAAGGAAAGACATACAAACTTTATGTACATATCCAGTCTAAAATAATTCAAACCTGCAATGTAGGAAATCAAAATAAAATAAACTGTTTCTCAAGTCTGTAAATTGGTACAGTATTACAGTCTACAAAAGGACGAAGACACCACTAAAGCACGCAGGATACATGGTCTCAATATAGTCAACTTCAAAAAATGATATATACTCAATTCTAAATCCATCTTTACAAAAGAGTATACATTACATTGAACTACCAACATAAAACATTACAAACCATACTTATTAAGGTAACACATTCTGTTCCAAGACACAATTTGGTAGATGACAGGTTTGACGAGAAAATCACCCTAAAAGAACACGTAAGACAGCCATAAAGCCGATGAAAATAAATTAATACATATATTAAAATTTGCTTTGATATACCAAATAAAATTTAATATCCGTTCACTACCATAATTACATCAACAATGAATGCTATTATTTTCTATTATAGTGGTTTGTTCTACTAAGTCTAATTTTAGCACTACTCACATGACTACCCCAAAATGTCTGATGCCTCCAGTGTACATGACTTTAAGTTATTTCACAATTTAATTTCGTTGTATTTTACTATGAAGAAAGCAATTCACATTACTCAACCAACAAGCTGCTGCTGCCTGTATCATATGACTTTATTTACATCTGGACGAATTCTGTGAACATTATTTCCATTGCTGGTCCCAGTCCAAATATTCAGGAAGGAATCTCTGACTCATTTCTTTCACCACTAGTGAGGTAATTGAACGAACCCATATGGACAACAAAGCATCACAAGTAACATAATAAATGCAATTGGATGACAACTGCTTTTTATTATTTACAGTAATTTACAAACACAATGAAATGGGCAACTTAAATGAATTTAAATTGTGAAGCTGTAAAAATAACTGTTTACTACAGTTGAACTAAAATATGAAATAATATCCATTTCAATGGATTGTCATTAGTGGGTGTAAGTATGCAAAGCACAAAATATATTCATGTATGTATATATACACACACACACATTAAATATTTACACATACACTATACAGGACAAACAGAAATATTTCACTTACATTATTAAACATTTCAAAAACTTTTAAGTTACACAGAGTTGACTTTCTTCATTAGTTTTGAACTTTGAGCAATCCAACATTTCCAATTATCTTTCATTGCACATTCATACCAGCAAGAATTAAATGAGATTCAAGATAAATAAATTACAACACTCCCCTTTAGGACTATATATATATATATATATGTATATGTATATACTGCAGCAGACTGCAACAGGAGGGATGTAGTCAAACCCAAGGCACAAGGATTATAATAGCGTAGCAAACATTTTGGAGTATGGGCCATACTATGTGACAACACCAAAATGGATTTCATGTAAACTCATTACAGAAATCTACTTGCAAGATGATTTAAGTTCTCACAGAGGAGTTGTTGAAGATTCAGGTCTTCTGTGAATGTTACTTGATGATGACTGATCAACATTTTGAAGGATCTTTAGGGTCAAGCAGTTCAAGGTGAAGACACTATGATCCTTCATATTCCAAGTCGCAGTAACTAGGCAACATAGCATAACGTCCCACAAGACTTTTTGAATGTTCTAAAAGTTGCTGTAGTCATACATGACCTTCTGGTGGCATATTATAGACACCACATGTAAAATGGTGACATGAAATGGGTTTTTATTGGAGCATTATTTATTTACTTATTTATTTACATTTATTATACAGCATCCATAATGGAAAGAGTGATTCATGATGAACTGGTTCTGAAAGCACATGATCATGGCCTAAGGTACTATTCTGACATTTAACTGGAGGGATGTAGGTAAACCACTGAACATGTCAGGACCGCTTGTGTCCCTGCCAAGATGTGAATCAGACAATTCTAAATACAATTCAGAAGCATTTCTGATGTTGCCAGCTTGCTCAGTATGTTGTAGTATATCAACAATGATTATATATCAGGTGATATATATATCATACAGCAGGTAATAGGGGAAAATAAGAACTGTTCTGACCCTATGGGAAAGACAGTCTATAAGGTAAAGGAGAAAGAACGAGCTTGCCTGTCACATCTGACAGCATGATCCCCAACCAACTACAACAATCATTTCAACTGACGCTGCAGTGCATGATATCTTAACATGCAGTTAACTTTGGTAACATGTCTAGATTAGCTGATTAGGTCTAAGCATCTTTACATTTACAGTTACATTCCTTTATGTTACATACTTTGAACCAATATGGTAGCACTTATTAGAAAGAAAACCCACTAAAAATAACTTCACAAGAAACAACAAATGTCTGAAATATTCATACATAAAAAAATTAATGCTGTTTCTTCTATTTCATAGTCACAGACATCCTAAGAAACAATGTGGGGGGGATTTTATCTGGCATTTAAACCAATTAAGTGATACGACTTTTGAATTCTGAGAGAAGTAGAAAGTGGTAATTTAATTCAATATAGTAGAAACTCTGTAAACAAATTTCATTAGTCTATTTTCATTTTATGACAGTTTGTTTTGTTCTGAGAGAATACATGAATAAAATTATTCTGGTGAGTAAAAAAACCCACTGGCATTTCTCACACTGGATGCAAACACAAGAAGTTTCACTCAGACAAAAATATGTCAACAAAACAAAACTGAAATTTGATGGTGATTACAATTTAAGATTGACCTCTGCGATATGATGCCATGTAGTCTGCTAAATACATACTAACGTTTTGAAGAAACCCACTTCCACCACCTTACACTACCCAGGTTCCTCAAAACAATTACACCTATCAATCAAACTACACACCACCACATACCTTAAAACAGCACTCTTCTAATAACAACTGTACAGAAACGTGACATTTCAAAGAACTTTTTTTTGTAATTTACATAATACTGGTGTCAGTCATCACTATCGTAACCATTTCTGTCAGTAACTTCCACAGTTAGGGCCAGTGGCCTCCTGCTTTACCATTAACATCACTTTTAATCAGTCCACATTTCTACAGGTCTTCAAATATTTCTTCTGCCTTGTGGACCACAGTTCAAAACGCTTTGGAAAATCAACCTCTGCCTGCTTTCTAATACCCTCACACCATTTATTTTTGTAGTCTTAAATTCCCTTCTATCTTCACTTCAGATTTAATTATAAGTATATAATGCTTGCTACGATATCGGAAACTCATTTCAGAAATTCTGATGTTTTGCTGACCGTGCATCTCAGTATATTTATCTTAGTAATCAACCAACTTGATGCACAAAATTTTGTTTTACAATAAGTTTTATTTCATGTCTCTATAAATAAAACTTATTGTAAAACAAAATTTTGTGCATCAAGTTGATTATTTACTCAGATAAATGTCATTTCAGAAGTTTCTATTTTTCTCTCATTTTGAACAACTTCCGCGTTCCTCTCACATCACTTTGTATGCTACAACGGTGTTGCAAATGTCAGGTCTTGTTAGACCTGTACAACCGTATGAAATGGCAAGTCTTGCCACTGATTTGTACAATTTTTATTTTTTAAGATTGCTTACATTGCACTACTCTCTGGAACTGCATTGATTTCTGCCTTACGTTTATTTTTCAATATATCTGATACCCTACACAATTCAACTCACCAACGCACACTGTTGCTGAACTCTCTGTCACTGTCATGTCCTTACATTTTGTCACTTCATCATGATTGTTAAGACTTCAGAGTTTACACTCTTGTCATGTGATAAAAAAATAAATGTTTCTTTCTTTATGTTACATTCTGATTTTGTCATAACTGCTTGAATTAACAGCAAACAACAGGCAGTACAACTTTACACTATTATGGATATCAACTTCAGTTTCCTCCCGCCATTCTTTAGTGGTATTATCAACATACATAATGAAAAGAATCATTGAAACAGAACATGCTTAACCAATCATTAACATCAACTAATCTGCTATGAGAAACCACCACCACCACCATCATCGTTGTCATCATCATGATGATGTTATTGTTGCTGATGTAATATGACAGCACAACCTGCATATTACATTTGTAACAGGCTTTGTTAAGTTCTCTATTTTATAGCAAAAGTCCTATTCTAACTGAATTACTATGACCAATGTTGTGTCACAATACTTGACTGTGTTGAGGTATCTAATTTGTTCCTGGAATACACCATACGAAAAACTCTGCAGTCATGTGACTCTGCCACATGAGAGAAGGCATGACACTTAAATTCACTGCATCCTTATGCTACTGTACCAGCTAATTTAATCTGACTTGTCTAGGAAGAGGGAACTTTTAGTCTGGTACTAAAGTGATGGTGGTTAATTTTAACTTGCAGGTAGCGGTTTATCACCCTAGAGTACAAGATGTCACAATTCCTGAGTGGTTAAATATGTTCGGGTGCCAATGTCATAATGCAACGTGGCCTCTAAAGGTTAAATGTCTTTTCCTGCAGTATATTTTATTATGTTAATGACAATGGAGTATTCAGTTTCACTACATTTTCATAAAGTGGTTATAACAAAGAAATGTACATACATCTGAAAGCAAAACTGTCACTTCCACAGTCAGTTTGAGAAGTGCATTAAGTTTTCCCAAAATATTTTAATTATGGGGAGGGGGGGAAGATACAACACAGCTTAGGATCCAAACCAGCTACTATGACAGTCTAATACTATGCCATGAATGTCTCAACTGTAACCACAGCCAGATTAGTCTACCAATGTCAGTGTAATAACCACAACCAGATCAGTCTATCCATCTCAGTGAACTTTGTGCAGACTTTTGTTAGTAGTTCTGACACTCATCTGTATCTTGTAAGAACTAAGAATATGTTAATGAATAACTATAGACTATTCAGTTCTTACATTAATGAATGCACTGTGTCACTCTTAAGAACCAGTTAATTTACAGGACACTTACAATCACTGAAAGATAAAATACAAATACTGCACAGTACTAAGGATACATTTACCCACTGAAAACAAATTTCCTCTTAATCTGTTTGAATTAAGCAGAGAAGCCAGTAACTTCAAAATGATATTAGTTGAATACTTACATCATCAAGCATAGGGATGAATGGGAGCACTATGAACGAAAGGGGAGGGGGGGGAATAATTTATTATAAATACTATTACTGTTTTAAGCTCATGGTAGAGCACTTACTTAATTTACACACGAGACGCAAATTAAGAACCAACTAGTTTTCTATACCTTGTACTAACTCCAAAAATTGTGGTTACTTAGGTTTTGTTAAACTACTGCAGATTTCACTATTAGTATAAACTAATATCATTTACTAAAAAAAAACCAGATTACACAGAAAAATAAAAATTATAAAAATGGGCAAAGATATGCTGAGTAAAATTCGTGGTGGATGGAAAGGAATATCGGCTCAAACAACATAAAGAATGGCATTACAACAGCTGAGCCTTCCATGGTGTGTATTCAGCAGCATCACCCAACTATTACAGCATCATATACTCCCAAACAAGTCCTTCACTATAACAACAAAAATGGAAATGTGTGACAAAAGTCTCCAAAAAATTACTGGTACTTCTACCTGTACATCAGAAGATGTTATGCAAGCAGCAATCTCACTTGGGAATCAATAAAGACAGGTTTCCATTCAAAAAGAACTGCAGAAACAAACAGAAAGGGCCTTATTAACAAAATAAAGCCCGAAATATTTAATAAAATGGTAAGAGTGTGATGTGGCATCCTTGAATGCAAAATTGATGTGACAAGACAATAATGAGTGTGCTGAGCTCATGGCACAACAAGTACATACAGGAAGACAATACTTGAAATGAAAAATGTACGGCCCATCATCAAGCCCACTGTACTAAGTAACTAACCTAACACATGGGAGGGATTCATGCTCCTGACCCATTACATGTCAGCATACACAATAAAGTCAAAAGCAGTTCATCTGACTATTTATGCGTGTTGTAAATAGTCTTACTTTGTACAGCTTTGAATGGCCTTCACCACACCAGAAGCCTCTGAATAAAATACAAATAATGAAGGAACTAGTAACAAAGCTGGCTGGCTAACTCTGCAACAAAAGTGGATGGAAGAGATGGAAACCCGCAATAAGTGATAAGGAAAAATGTCCTGATGGCAAGCAACACATCATCGCTCCAAATCTTCCAGCAACAGTAAAGACTGCATTTTGTTTGCTGTGAGAGATGGAAGGATGCCAGGAGGGAACTATTTCTGCCATGTATGTAATGGAAATCCTGGACTACATCCTGGATTTTCTTGCCACAAGCATTATACACCCCCCCCCCAATTATTCATAAGCAGGAGGCATTCAAGCCAGTAATGACCATACTGCCATCACACTGGGAGTATAAAAAAGGGTTAATTTCTTTTTCTTGGTGTTACCTGTATGGGAATTCATTAAATTTTTTATGAAAATAATCCAACTACTAAAAAATGACACAAGAAAAATATCTGACACACAGAGTTAAGCCCTAAGCCCACCCTGCTTCTAGTCAATCAGGAATCCCAAATGGCCACATTACTTGATATGAGATTGACAATTTTCACTAAGTCCTCAAGAACCCCTCAGATGAAAGAGTTAACCCAATATGGTGACATACATTTTCACTACCATACTAGCATAATAACACAATTCACCAACACAGCATGCAAGAACAACTTCTTTCATGTAAGCCCCACACATGTTTCATTACCATACCACTTAGCAGCACAAGCTACATAAGTGTGCATCTTCTTACATATATAGTCCGCAGGTCATACATTAAGGAAAAGCAAACACATTCCTCATGGATGTGATTAGTCCCTTTCTTTAATCCAGAATGATATGTATCATTTAAAACCAAATACAGTGCCTTTCTGCCAACTTACGACATTTATGTAACTTCTCATCTACCACTGACAGCCTCTTCCAACTTCCAGTTAATATCAATGAGTACAGTCATTTTAGAATGGCAACAGTAATATAAACTTACAGGGATCACAGGAAGTGCATAATATGCAGATCCTCTACATTCATAAACATATGTATGTATGTATGTATGTATGTATGTACGTACGTATGTACGCATTTGCACATGCATCTGCGAGCATGCGGCGCGCGCGCGCGCGCGCGCGCACACACACACACACACACACACACACAATATTGAAAGAGGTTGACAAAATTAAGTCCTCAATAGGAAAAAAATGTTGTACCGAGAAAGTTTAAGCAATGTCATCATTTGTGCTAATGAACATTTTTGATACACCAATCTCTAATGCAAGACATCTCAGTGAATGTCATGGTGAACATTCTAGCCTAACCTTCACTTTCTCCACATCTACTGCACTTCAAATTGCTGTTTCTGTGAGTAGTACATATTGACACTGTCTTCAACAATTTCCAGCAGAACCACACTTCACACAGAGTTCATAAAAATAATATTATGGAAACATATCACATCACCCACTCATGATGACCAGTAAAACACATGATCTATAACACTACTACAGCCTTATCCAATCAAAACAATAATCAATACTTAACATGTTGCCTGATATTAGATGGCCAAAGCAAAACTAAATATTTATTCATATCAGCACAAACACAGCAAGTCCTCATTTAACACTGTCCTGAACTTCCTTAGCAGAGATTGAAACAACACACAACACTTTCCTCATACACATTAAATAAATAACAATCAAAATATCCCATAACATACAATTAATCCAAGTTCAGGCAACATTCATAAAATCTTTGGTCACTGAAATCTGTCAGAGCCAAAGTGAAACAATGTTGTTTGGCTCAATGTTAAATGATGACTACCTGTAATATGAGCAGCACTTGCTGTCTGCACAATTCCTGGATCTTTCTAGCCTCATGTTGGGATGAAACTGAAGGTGCAGCTGAATACAGGTTGTCAATGGACACAGATGGGAAATGTCAGAAACACAATCCTAGCAGTAATACATGATACAGTTACTGTAAACTTTATATAACCATTCCTAACTTCACTTACAATACTACAGATTCACAAACTACTCACATTTACATTATTTATGAGTGGACTCTTTTACTTATTTTAGCATAACTTATACAAACAATGTTCATTTCGTTCTTCTAACAACATAAACCCTGTCCCACATATACACTCATTCTTATGTACACATACACACAGACACATATGTACACACACTAGATATACACGGCCGACTTGGAATACCAGCAATATCAGTCTACTGGATGTGTCTTATGCTTCCATTAAGAGGAATACCACCTCCTTGAGTGACAGATGTCACTGCAACTGCAGTATGAAGTGTCTGGAAGTAATGCACAGTGTGACAGTCCTGAACTGAAATGTGGTGTCCAAGTTCCTTACAAGTCATTTGAATACCACAGCATATCCAGTTAACAGCTGGCTACAGGTGCCTTTACCCAGAAACTTAAGCCACACACAGGCAGACCCATTTCTTTTCCAGTATAACTGCAGCTTATCTGTTCAAACTGTCTTAGATTTCAGCCGACCCAATTCATCTTTTACACCTCGAAAGGTTGGTCTCTCATCAGGTTGCAGATGCCATGCCTGAAAATGTTTCAAAAACATTATTCATGATCTGGTTAGTTTAGAAGTAGTTTGTCAGATTCCCTGGAATTTAACCTTTATCCAACGAACGCAGTACGGCATTTAATTTAGTTTTCATGCCCACGGTATGGTGTTTATATTAGACAGCCCTTTAAATCGTTGCGCATGGTTGCCTATAAATGTTTATTAATTATGAACTGAAGGTGATGAAACAAATAATCTGCACTTTTGTGAATAAATCAGGGATATTTCAGTTCAAGAAAAGTTTCAGTACAGTGGCGTACTGGGGGGGGGGGTTGTT
>Ga0123357_10009194_pt1 | contig 12449 bp, 11 predicted proteins | sample TergutEmb28metaG_FD_89873 | JGI IMG/M metagenome (GOLD analysis project Ga0123357, IMG submission 89873) | Embiratermes neotenicus P4 segment gut microbial communities from Petit-Saut dam, French Guiana - Emb289 P4 | ecosystem: Host-associated > Arthropoda: Insects > Digestive system > Gut ... | reverse complement strand
GGGGGTTTATAGCGGTGTGCGGGGGGGGAGGGTGGGAGACTGTAAATATCATATTCCACTGCAGAAAAATTGGATGACATTGGTGCTGAATTAAAAGACATGCCCCAAAATAACTTTGTGCCAATTGGCTGTTCAGAGTGGAGTGTCAATACTTAAGCTTACACAGCAATAAAACTACTGAAACTGTGACTGTACAGTGTTATATCTGGGAAGCCAGAAGCTGGTGTTGTGGGTGCTTTGAAAACAATCAGTACAAAGTGGATTTCTTTATCTGGAATTAATATTTTCTCTGGTTAGGGGTGGTTTATATTCAGTGGGACTGTAAATTTCCACGCAGTTCCATGCAGTTCACAGAGTTTCTTTGCGTGACTCTCAGGTCATAGTCTTGGTAGCATTGAGCACATGCAAAATTGCAGGGTTCTGTGTTCTAAAGAAACAGTAAAAGTCTGTGTGCTGTGTTTGATTCAGACCCCATTCTTAAGGAAGTTAAGAGAAAGAGAGAAATTTGGGTATCCGGAGAGTATGATTATCATTTGTGGAGGATACTAAAAGACAGAGTTTATATGAACATTTCAGATTCATTACAAGAACATTTGAAAGTAAATTACTAACATTTCTAACAACATCTGCCTAGAAGTAAGAGACTGACACTTGGAGATGCATCCCCAAAATAATGTAAGTTGAGTTGCAGGAGAGACATGTACTCTGAAATGCTGACAAATTTAGGCTATATTGCTTTGTTTGACATACGATTCTGTCTGAAGTTTTTTATTGTGTGTTTTTCTGTTGACAGAACCTGAACCAAAATCCACGTACTTTGTTGCCAAAGTTTTTTGGGCTATATTGCTATCAGTGTAATTCAAAGAATGTCCGATTAATAGCTATGAACAATTTGTTACCTTCTACTGTGAAGTTACACCAGAAGTACGACTTAAAGGGCTCTACGTATAAACGAAAGGTGAGAAACGTGACGACAGCTGAGTACATTCAGTGGAACAGGTTCCTACCTTACTTGTGAATGATGAAAAAGTAAAGGATCCAGCAGATGTGGCAAATGCCTGCTATTATTTCTTTATAACATTTACTGAAAAATTAAACTTTCCACATATACAGAAAGGATATGCTATCGCAATTCTAAACGATTCATTTCCTGGAAACTTTCCCAGCATAAAATTAATCCCCATCACTGAAGCTGAGATAAAAAGTGTAATACATTCTGTAGAACCAAAAAAATTATCAGGTTGTGATGAAATAACAAGTAAAATATTAAAAAGCTTAAGCATCTCTTGTTAGTAACCCATTAAGCTACATTTATAATCACTGACAATGTAAAAGTATTTTTCCTGACCGTCTTAAAATTGCGGTAGTAAAACCACTTTACAAGAAGTTTCACAGAACTAGTATAACAAATTACAGGTCTGTATCTTTATTAACCGTTATTTCTAAGGTACTCGAGAAACTTATGCACAGTAGATTAAGCCAACACCTGTGTACAAACAACATACTGGTCACATAACAGTGTTGTTTTAGGAAAGGGATATCAACTGAAGATGCTGCCTTCAAATTAACAGATAGTGTATATAAATCTATTAATCAAAAAATTGATGTTGGAGGAATTTTTTGTGATTTGGCAGTCTTGTTCTCTGATTCAGCAAGGCTTTTGATTGTGTGAATCATGACGTTTTATTGGCTCAGTTACATTTCTGTGGAATTGCAGAACTATCTGAAAATTGAGTCGGGTCCTGTTAACTCAAAAAAGTTGAAGTAACTACACCTAATTCAACTTAGAATTTTTTCTCTGCCTGGAGTGCACTGAAATGGGGTATTCCCCAAGGATAAATTCTAGGGTCTGTACTATTCATAATATGTATATATATGTGTGTATGTGTGTGCGTGCGTGCGTCCGTCCGTCCAGGTAGCTCAGTCGGTATAGCGACACTACAGGCTGGACAGTCCAGGATCAATTCCTGGTGGGGATGAGATTTTCTGCCCGTCCAGACTGACCCTGGAGCTCGCCCACCCTCCTGTACAATGGGTACTGGGTCTTTCCCGGAGGTAAGGTGCGGCCGGGGCGTGCTGCTGACCACTCACCCCCCTTCTAGTGCTGTGGTGATGGAAGAGTAGAGCTATACCTCTACCCACCCTCTGGGCCACACCGGGCCTGTAATGGAATTTTTGTTCAGTGTCAAATTTAGTTCTCGTATGATTAGATGGTTTGTTGCTAATAATTTAGTTCTAAATTTTGATGAAACAAATATAATGAAATTCATAACAAGGAAGTTCACACATTCCACATTACATATTGGTTATACTGAAAATGATATAGAAGAAATGATGAATACAAAATTGCTTGACTTACAAATTGATAACCATGTTAATTGGAAGAACTGTATTGCGCAAATGATATCTAAGAAGTGGAGCATGTTATGCTGTTTGGTCGATAGTTCATATCATTAACATTGACACTTGCAAATGAATTTGCTGTGCATACTTTCATTCTGTTATACAATATGGAGTAATTTTTTGAGGTAACTCTTCTAACAGTGAGAAGATTTTTCACTTTACAGAAGCATATCATTAGAATAATGGCTGTTGCACAACCCAGAACCTCTTGTAGAAGTCTATTTACACACTGAGAGATTCTCCCTGTTCCATGCCAGTATATACTTTCATTAAGGAACTTCATTATCAATAATCAGGAAATTTTTCAAACAAAATAATATTAACCTTTTAAAGATGTAGAGCAGACTACTGTATTTAAAGACCCAGTCCATACCGCACAGTAGACACTTTTAATCTCGGTTATGAAAATGAATCAGTTTATGATGTAAGTGGCACAAGTTGCTGTTTGTTATGAGATAAATACACATCACAAAAATATAGTTTGGGCAGAGCATACAGTTGTTGAATGTTAAACTTGTTGGTGCATCACGTAACCAGTAGGCTTTAAAAGGTTAATGCAAGGAATAAGCATCACCTTCGTAGACTAAATGCCAACCTATATTGTTTCCAAAACAGTACATTCTGTTCTGGCATAAATATTTTCCACAGTTTACCACCTAGTGTAACAATCCTCAAGAATGACAAGGCAAAATATAAAGCAGCCTTAAGACAATTCCTACATAGACACTGCCTTTACTCTGTAGTTGAATTTTTTGTGTGTCAAGATGATATATAATACTGTTTTTGTAAAATGTAGTACTTTACACTGTGAATTTTTTATGTATGTATTTATGACTTATTCCTGTTCCTACTATCTTTGTGACACACTTAGGGATCCTTGGAATGTATGTATGTATAATTGCATTCATAATAGCCATTAGTCTAGTGGTATGTTAGTGTATTCAGTGACCTTTTGTGAACAATTTACAGTGCATTGCATTAAATGGCAGGATGGCTGTGACCTATGTTGGAAGAGGATGTCATGGCCCATTTTAGTATATAATTCAAACATTTTCAGAGATGAGCTGAGGAAGACTGTGAGAACACTTCAGTTGGAATGGCCAGTTATAAGAGATTCGATTCTTGGTCCTCCCACATGTGGACTTGTAGTACCTATCAGTTGAATGTGGTATTTGGTTTTCAGTTTACTGATGGTGTGTTTATTAACCCCTCAGGCTAAGCATCAGTCTCTACATGAATACACTCTGAAGTGGTAATGTTTTCTCCTGCATCCTTGTGTTATTGGCATCTGTGTAGAGACTTTGCAGTGTCATCCAAACCATTTGGGCACTAATTTCCAAAATGTGTGTATATGTCATAGAAAGTATGCAAAAAGTTAAATACTTTCGAAGTTTGCAAAAAATCATTGTCACTAACACCTGTTTGGTTTGAGACACCATCTTTCCTTTGGTAGGCACTTTTCCTTGAATTCTTTATCCCAGAACAATTTGATTGAAGTTTTATGGAACATGGTACTGGTGGTGCTGTGATTGCATGCTGAACATACATACTCAATTACAGTACATCATTAATTTGATACAGGTTCATTCAGAAGTAATGTGATTTGAAGCAAATTCCATTCTCCACTTTAAGGTGCAGCATTTTCAGTGAATTTAAACTGGGTAATTTGAAATATGGTTAATTGTTAAGTTGAAACAATTTTCCAGCCCAACAGTGACTAAAATGCTTGTTACTTGAAATTATTGTAGTGTAGACTTGTGTTACTTAAAATCTCTATAGTCTATTCTTCATGCACCCCCTTAAAATTATTTCAGCTGTGTGAGAATACATGTGACCTTGAGTGGTTTTACTTTTGAGGACCCAACCTGTGTGAGGCAAGCATGATGAGTGCCAAGTCATTACAGGTGCTGCTGGCTGTTGTTAAAGTCTCGGTGAAAAAAGCGAGTATTTCGTACATTTCAGAGTGTCCTATTGTCTGTAACATATTTTGTTTTGAATTTTTTATTCAATACAGTCCAGAAAGTATAAGTAAAAAAGAAGAAAAAAGTCACAGGCAAATCAGTAGTAGGGAAACTGAGAGTTATTAGAGAAGTGGATGAATATGAAAGAAATAGAGGTGTAATAGCCCAGATATATGAGTCCCACTGTCCACTGTGTTGATATATTCTAACAATTATGATTCTGTCAAATAGAGGCTTGGCCAAGGGATTGTATTTCAAAATGCATGAGGATTGACGGAGCAAAGCAAGATAATATGACAAATGAGCTGTTTGATTTTTCCCTGTTTGAAAGAGTGGTGTTGCAGTGGATGGTCGGATGGTGAAAATGAAGTCTGATGAAATAGCCCTTAAGATGTGCATTGATTTTAAATGCACCAACTGATAGCTGAAGTGGTTCACAGAGGGATGGAAAAATTTTTCTGTTTTAATTAAGGGTATCCCATGGATATTGATTGTAACTTCTGCAGTGCATGGCTGCAGTGGTTTGCAGAGGTATTGAACAGTTTTATTTTAATGAAGGACATTTCCATTTTGTTTTTGTAACAGATTAATTAAAAAACATCCCCATCAAACACAGTGGTATTTATTGTGTAACAGGCATTCTGTTAATAACAGACAATGCTAATTGTTAACGGAATATTGTTATGTAGTAGTGTTTGAGGGTAATCTTATCATTTATTAGTGCTCGGAACATTGCACGGCAATCAGTGCATAAAGAAAGCTTTTCACAGACCTTGATTTGGCAAAGAAATGTTTGAGAACATGTGAAACCCATCATTGCCCAGTATGCCCCAACGCACATTTTCAATCTGAATGAAATTGCACTTTTTTATAATGCGTAGCCAAAGAGGACCCTGGCATTAAAGAGGGAGAAACACCAGGGAGGGAAAGGGTAATCAACCAGTTTCCTTCCTTGATTCTCTTCAGAGTTACCTGACATAATTCTCTTACCTTGGAGATAAAGGCAGCACAGTGCTGATAAATTACAGTCCTGTGGGATGTGCTCAGTGTGAAAGCCTAAAGTCTTGAATAAATGTATGGACATACACGTCATTAGCTCAGTGGCTAGTGCCATATGGGTATGCAGTGGAAAATTTGTAGTAACTAATGAAAAACATTGCCACAGTGAAGTGGCATTGTGCATTCAGAAAGAATGTGACTGTAGCAATAATTTGAATTACTCGTATGATAAAACAGTGTGGGCATTGTATAGCATAACAGTTTTTTTCATTTCATGGGGCCCATTGTATCCCAGTGTTCATCTTTGTGCACTACTCTCTGAGACATGGAAAATATTTTGTTTGTTGGATTGAATTTAATTAAAGAAAACTGTTTTTTTCTTAGTTTGTGAACCGAGCAAGGAATGAAAAATTGCATGTAATCGTGTCGAATGGTGTTATAAATGAGATTCATACTACATGTGTACCAGTAAAATCTTCATGGGTTACCTGCCACATAAATTCAGAAGTGAAGCTGAATGTGCAGACAGAACAAGGCACCGAAATGTTGGACTTGTGTTGTGAATGGACATGGCTGGTCTTACAGGAAGATTTTAGAGTCAGTTTCTGAGTTTGGAGCATCTGTGAATCGCATTGTGGTAATGTTGGTCATAGAATGATGTATGTCCATTGAGACCAAAGTCTCAAGGTGTCCATGTGATTGTGGAGTTTGTGGTATTTTTCACATTGTTGAAATAATGGAAGTTGAGGCTTTTGATTTGTATAGAGACAGAGTGGGCCGTAGAGACTAGATTCACCATTCATACCTGATTCTTGAATTTGGAGAGTTGGTATTTTAACTACACCATTGTTGTGGTTATTTGTTACAGGCTTCTAAACTGGAGAGACAGAAGAATTCTCCAACATACAAGGATCTGGATTTCATAGATCATCATCCCGAAGGCATTGGACTTGAATCTGATACATACTCAGCACTTATAAAAACCATCCAGAGGGACTGTAGGGTCAGTCATTAAACATTAAACTTTCATGTTGTTATGTATATGTATGTATGTGTCTGTGAGCATGTGTGCATGTAAATAAAAGAACTGTTGTCTGTTTTTGATTCCTTGCTCATATGTTCTTAATTTATGGTTATTTAAGAATATTATTTCCACAGATGAAGCAGTATATTGACAGTATAGTGGTGTAAGTTACTTTTCACTTTCCATGCTTAGAATTTCCATGTACATTTTGAATGTGTATAGTTCTGTGACAAATTTAAACTCCTGTTTTGTGATTGTAAGTATAATGTAGTGTAATATTTCTATTGAATGGTTGTTAAAATAGTTGTGTCTTAAGAATGCATTGTTATTTTAAAACATTGGTTTTGTGTTTTGGGCATTCAGCTGTATTAAATATCAGAATTTTGCCCTGTATTGCTTGACAGGTTGAGATTTCTGTGGCCATTGTTGTAAGTTTTGTAATTTACTTCTACACTGTGTGAGATTAGGATTGGAGAGTAATGGGTAAATGAAAAGGAAGCTTGTGATAATATAGATTGGGATATTTGATTGGAGATGCCTTGTCATTCTATTTTGCGCTACGTGTTGGTTAAATGCTCACTCATCCTGTACCCTGTTCAGTGTACTAAACTGCTTGTTAGATAGGAAAATAGCAGATAGCAAGAATTGTTGGAATTTCAGTGAAATTCTCATGCAACTAAATTTAAGGAATCCAGAGTTGTATATTTTGGGAGTTCTTTTAAAGACTAGACTATTTTTAGAGGGCTCATTAGAGTTGTGCCATGAAGGAATGTGTGGAGTGCCAGAGGTACAACTATACTCATTCTTAACCTTGGTCCTAGTTGGAGGTGAGTTGTTTGCATCATGCCCCAGCTGCCCTTTCCCTGGCAAAAGAGCACCAAGTAACCATTGAATGGGTTGGATGATTTGGAAAAGAGATGAATTTCTTGCCCTTGCTGGGAATTCAACCGTGATTCCTCAGTCACCCAGCTCATAGCCTAGTTGCTATACTGATTATGATATCACAGATGTTCTTATTTATAACTGTTCGTAGGCTTGTCTTTGTCAGGCTGACATGCCCAAAATATGAGACAGTGAAAAAATTACTGTCATTTGGGATGTGGAATTATGTGATCTGGTAGAAATTTACTTAAGTTCTGCTGAGTTAGTTGTAAATGTTTTCCAGTCTACATAGTATCACATCCCAGACAGTAGTATTCTTTTTAATCACCTCCGTGAAAACCCAGAATTTTACATTAATTTTTTATTTGTAATTTTCAAATGGTTTGATGTTCAGTGGAAACTTTTCTGTGCTTCAGGTGCTGGAAAGCTTCAAGATCATGGACTACAGTTTATTAGTAGGGGTACATAATTTAGATCAAGCGGCTAGAGACAAAGCGGTGAGTTTCATGTTATAATGATACGAGAGGAGACTCTGTAGTGATGTCTGTGTTACCGTTTGAGTGTAATATGGCTTTGCGATTACAGCAAAAGCTGGTTTATGTGGCACTGGATGATCTGAAAAGCACTATTAACCAGAAATTTACAGAGGCCCATTACATTCATATAGCAGCAACAACCAGCACTGGTTTTGAGAGTTCAGAAAGCAGAAGTTGATTGAGAAAAAGAGATTACAGCAAGGGTGCAAAAATTGCAGGTGCCAGTTCAGAGTGGCAGTGGTTGTGAGTCCTTAGTTTGCAACTTGCTTCGTTTTCTAGGCAACTAGAATTTTGAGGCTGCATCTAAATTTTTGGAAAATTTTGCACCCATGGTGAACAGGTTAAAATTTATGTATGCGTACAGTTACACCCTGCTATGTAAGGGGTGATGAAAATGGAACAGAAAGTATGCCAGTGAAAACAGGGCAGGATATCAAGTGAGCATTTAAATGGATAGACTGTCCATGAGGTTGCTAGGTTTACTAAAATATGTGTTAGTTGTAATGTTCTGATATTCTGGTACACTGCAATATCTGGCAACCCCTTGGTCCTGGAGGGACTGAATAAACCAGCTTATGTTGTGTTTGCTCCGTGTGAAAAATGTGTGAAGCCCAGAGAGTTTCAGTATCACAGAAAATTTGAGAACCAAAGTATTATCACATTATAATGAATGTTTAGTTTAATTTGTTGGTAAAGATATTGTTTTTTTTCTACGTCAAATTTTCCTCCCCTTTTTGAGCTCCAGAATGTATTGTACCAAGCTTTGTTTGGGAGTAATTTTTGATTTATAACTGATTTAATATGAAAGTAACATTCAGCAGGAACAGAAAGCTAACACACGACATGAATCTGCGGACAGTGAAGACCAAGAAATCACATCTGAAGATAAGGAGAGAGAAAGAGGGGCGGTTGCTCTTTACCGATCACGGTCTATAAATAGGCAGCGGTTAGTTGCTCATTCAACAGCCATGGAGAGTATTCAGGCTGAGAGTGAACCCATTGATGAAGAGGAGGATGTTCCGTAAGTGAAAATTACTTCATATGTTACAGTGAGTGGTTGATAATTATTTTAGAATGTGGCAGTTGGACAAATAATTTGGTCCTAGATAAAGGTGACCCAGTATTCTGTGCCACATCACTGTGGCTGTCTCCTGTGGTAGAATGCCAGATTGTTTTTTTCCTGTTGTACTGTTTTACCTGACACCCTCGATTCAGACATGAAGTAATGGACAGGTTTGAATTTTAAAAGTTGTCAATTCATATGACTTATGAACTGTGTTGATCTTAATTTCTTTGCATATGGTTTGCTGGTGTGCTTATGTCACTAATTGCCAAGTGAGATTTGCAGAACTAAAATCTCTAAAACACCAAGTGGGAAAATTAGTCGCTGGCCATGTAACTGTGTTTTTTAAGGCCTTTTGACAGTATTGTGCAAAGTGACTATTACCTATGTCATGTCTGTCCATCTGTCTGTCCTTCCATCACTCTGTTCGTCTGCATGGAATTATTTGGATTTTCATGAAATTAGTACTTTTCTTTGAAAATCTGTCAAGAAAATTCAAGTTTTATTAAAATCTGAAAGGAATAACAGGTAACTTACATAAAGATATAGGTACATTTATGATAGTAACTCACTCAATTCTAGAATAAGAAATGTTGCAGACAGATGTCGGAGAGAAAACCCAAACACACATTTTATGTTCAGTAACTTTTTTTTTTTAATTGTGTCATTTATGAGATCATGAGGAAGCATATGATAGAGCCAGACAGGCCAGAGAAGACAAAGCATGTGCCTTTTATGCTGGATAACTAAGGCTGCCAACACACACACTCAGAATATAGAATATATATTTTGTTTCCTCAGTAACAGTGGTTAAGCGAACATACCTCAATGTTACGTAATGACTACATTGCCTGTCTTGGTAATCCCTGGTTATAGTTGCTGATTTTTACTTCTCTTATGTAAAGCAATTCTCTTTCATCTGTATGTGGTCGGACAATTAAGTTCGCGAACTCGTCACCATGTGCTTGCTGTGGCAGCACTGGACAAAAGCCTTAGTATCATTTGATGACAATGACACATCAGCATTTCACAGCTGTGTTGTTGTTGATCTATGGCAGTCTTTTTCTGAGTGGCATCTGTTACTGTCTGCGTGTGTTTTGGTGTGCCAGTGTGAGAATGTCGGAGCTTGAATTAGAGCAGTGAATGAACATTAAATTTCTTGTTAAACTTGGAAAGAGTGGAAACAAAGTGAAAGAGACGTTAGTGCAAGTTTACGGGGATAATGCTGTGAAGAAAACAGCGGTTTACAATTGGGTGAAATGTTTTTCTGAGTGTCTTTGATGAAGAGAGATCAGGAAGGCCAGCAACAAGAAGAACTGAAGAAAACATTGCAAAAATTCGTCGAATTGTGCGTGAAAATCATCGGCTGACTGTCAGGAGCATAGCAGAGCAAGTGAACATCGACAGAGAAACAGTTAGGAAAATCTTAACTGAAGATCTCGACATGAGGAAGGTGTGTGCAAAAATGGTCCCAAAGAAGCTCACCAAAGAAGAAAAGTAAAGAAGAGTCACAATTTGCCAAAACCTTTTGGAGAGGCAAGATGACATTTTGGGCTGTGTCATCACGGGTGATGAAACATGGGTCTACCAATATGACCCTGAAACGAAGCGGCAAAGTGCACAATGGAAGACTGCCAATTCCCCACGACCAAAAAAATTCCGTCGGTCCAAATCAAGAGACAAAACAATGTTGCTGACTTTTTTGATATTAGAGGGATTATTCATTATGAATTTGTACCAACTAGACAAACAGTCAACCAAGTTTACTGTTTGGAAGTACTGGAAAGGCTGCGTGAAAAAGTTAGATGGAAACGACCTGAACTTTTTGCGAACAACTCGTGGATCTTGCATCACGACAGTGCACCTGTTCACACGGCACTGTCTGTGAGGGAGTTTTTAGCTACTAAACAAATAACTGTGTTGGAACACCCTGTGTATTCACCGGATCTAGCCCCCAACGACTTTTTTCTGTGTCCGAAGATAAAGGAAATATTGAAAGGAAGGCATTTTGATGACATTGATGACATTAGGAGTAATACAACGGCAGCTCTGAAGGCCATTCCCACAAAACCAGTTCCAAAATTGTTTTGAAGGGTGGACTAGGCGGTGGCATGGGTGCATAGCTTCCCAAGGGGAGTACTTTGAAGGTGACCATGGTGGTATTCAGCAATGAGGTATGTAGCACTTTTACCATGATGACTTCATGAACTTTATTGTCCAACCACATATTATGAACATTGCTCACATATACCCTAACAAGAGGTACAGATGTTTAATGGTGGCCGTGAAAATTCTATGAAGACATGTGGAAAATTGCATAAATTTGTGACATTCTCATGGAAGTGACTGTGAAGGATATGATCTTAGGTCATCAAAGGTGATTGCTTGGTTTTATTATGTTGTGTGTTCCTGAACTCATAATGAGTGATGAGTGACATATTGAAACATACTGAATATTATATTCATCTGTTGCCTCTGTGTCATTACAGAACATTTTTGTCAATTTTGTATTTAGAAATTTTACTAAAATCTGTCAAGAGGTTTTGGTTATGGTTAAAATCAGAGAGTATGTACTTTACCAGAAGGGTGATTTGCTTTTTAAAACATAACATGAAGGTATTTCACTAAGGGCTATGTGAAAATGTTTTGAATGAAAGTTGTTGGGAACACATATTTGTATCTAAATTTAAGGTTTTTGGCCACTTATAAGAGTATTTGAAACTTCTACAAGCTGAACTTATGACTACACTTGGAATTTTGTGGATTCTTAATACTTTCACGTGTTATATGTTACTGTACATTGATTACCTGCGTCCTACTATTTGTCTGTTTACTGTAATAACTGTACTGCGTATTCTGAGAGTGGAATGTTCGTATTTAAACAGGTATGTTCTGTGTGCATTATGGAGTAATGATGCGAGAACTTGTGGTACGTCATCGTCCAAGAAGGAATTTTTATAATGTAAACGGTTTGCAATAGTACTCACACGTTACAAAGAAGACATTGTTTACTTTTGGAAAGTTAAAAGCGAAAATTGTAAGAAGGTTGTGTTTCTTGACACATTGATCATATCAAGAAAGTAATCAGCAGTTAGGCTAACAGAATTATGTAACTTTACCAGCCCAGATTATTTGTATGCTGCAAAACTACACGCACTTCACAAACCAGTTACTTCAAAAATCATTTCACATTTTGTGTTTGGGGCTTAGTTTTCCTGTACCTATGGCCTTCTTGGAAATTTATGTAGCAGTTGTGTGTATGTTACGGGACTGTGATGCCATGTATAGTGTAACACAGTCATTAGACTGTGGGTCATGCTTACAGGGAGTTTACTCTGAATACCATGTCATTACCTGAGTGAAGGTTGGACAATACTAAGAACTGTCAGAAACATCTGTCTACATAATATTTTGTAGGTTATGGTGTACTAATTCTTTTGTAATTGTTCATCCCGATGTGTTGTACCAATTTATATTTATAAAACTTTCCATCAACACACCTTTATTTGTTTGGTAATTATACCTGGCTACATGTTTCGGTCACAAGGACCATCATCAGGCCATAGCTTTGTTATTACACT
>Ga0123357_10009193_pt1 | contig 12450 bp, 8 predicted proteins | sample TergutEmb28metaG_FD_89873 | JGI IMG/M metagenome (GOLD analysis project Ga0123357, IMG submission 89873) | Embiratermes neotenicus P4 segment gut microbial communities from Petit-Saut dam, French Guiana - Emb289 P4 | ecosystem: Host-associated > Arthropoda: Insects > Digestive system > Gut ... | reverse complement strand
TGCATTTTGAAGAGAGAGAAAAAAAACGGAGAACATATACCGTGTTTAAAATATTCAGTACCTATATTTGTTGAATAAATATATAAAATGCAACGTTTAGAGGTTAGCGGTGCGGTACGACCCCTGTAGGGGACGTAGGCGTCAAACGGTTAATGCAAGTACCAAAAGAGGAAACGTATGGAATCAGTTTAGTCTTAACCTTCATAACGGAAGTGGGTAGCTTCTACCTCCGACCGCTACACCTCTGAAGAAAGATCCATCGACGCCCCTTGCATATGAAGCTGCAGGAACCCCCAAAGACAGTTCGGACAAAATGACAAAGACATCTCGCCTGACGCCGGGACAACAGAGACTTATCTTACGTCACATATGGGTCAAACGACATCAATAATGGGGCAAAATGAAACAATACATGACGGGCACTAGTTCACCCCGCCAATATAGGCAAGTAGCTCAGATAAACGTGCCTTTCCTTTGTACTCACACAAAGGAGCTGGCCATTCCTCTCAGATCACCTGTAATTTTAGTACAAGACCATTCACATACAAGCTTTCATTAATGCCTCAGTGGAGAATTTACTCCACCTTGACGCCGTTGTGTTTTGCCAAATCGTGCCGTAAAAATGTTACGTAATAGCAACTTTCGGGTTCACGGAACACTCTTCGTAATATTCAGGACTAGGGACATTATTATTATTATTATTGGCTTGGCAGCGATGTTATTAGTTTACCCATTGTTAAAAGTCACTGATAGGTTTAGATGCTTAACTGTTTTGTGAACACTACAGTGAGAATAGCTTAACTTTCTATGCTCTGAATTACTAGTCGTCCTCATTGGCGAGAAAAGTTTTCCTCGAGTCACTGCCTTTCATTATATCTTGTACTCAATGCGAGCAGTGAGAGGCAGAACCACAACTGATACGAAAATAGCAAGGAACAGGAAGACGGCTAATGTTTTCTGGTTGAGTATTAGGAACACTCTGGGCATGTGCAACAGACAGTTTTGCTTCGCGGTGTGGTCATTTCTCTACTCAGACAGCAAACTGTTTATCACCAGTAATGACAGATTCTGTAATTCTATTCTGGTCAAGTAGAACGTATTGCTTGAACACGCTTGGAACGAAAATGCACTTACTGCAATGAAGCATGGCTGTGTACAGCTGGATTACTTCCACAAAGCCCCCGTCATTTTGCATGACTACCTTCAACGCCAGTCTCGCAAACCTTACGGTCCTCACCTCAATCGCATGATTGCAGTTACTATAGACGTAGACCAGTACTGGCAACTCCACCGCTCTGACTGCAGAAACACACTGATCTACGCGCACACGAATCCACGCATTCTTCCTACCTGTGACATTAGCCTAGGCTCGCTAATGTAACCTGCGCCTGAAGCTGGGGCCTTCGTGAAATTATTATGCTACACGTATAACCTTATTCCATACAACACAATAATTTTGTACGTGAAATTTCTGTATTAATCTTTCGCGGTTTATCAAACCGTTGTATGGATCCGAGTTGGAAGTCTGACGTTCCTCCGAATCGTTAACACCTAACAAACTACACCGTCTTGCATCACAGAAGACAGTCGTCTTACTACAACTTAGTACCCAAATGTCTCCATTATTTCGTGTCTTACGGAAACTACTGCTTGTAACAATAGTGGGTCTCCGTGAACACGCGTTATGCGTCAACCCGAATCAATATACGGAGGCGGAGGGGATACAGGACTCCTTCATGTAGAATTTGCAAAAATAAGTCACTGTATAAATACAACCTTGTCATCATCATTAAATACGTATCAAGCTCCTAAAATTATAATGGCGGGAAAAGAAAAAATAGTGCAATGCCTACTGTGAATTTAAGTGGACGCCCACAAAGCCTAACAGTGTACTACTACAGGGACATGGTTCTGAAGTCGGGTTAGTATAGTCGTAAGGCTGGACGGTCCGGGGGTCGAATCCCGGGACAGGCAAGAGATATGCCTCTTCTTCATCAGGTCCAGACTGGCTCTGGGGCACAGCCAGCTTCCTATCCAGCGGGTTCCGGTTTATTTTTTTTCACGAAGGAAAAGCGGCCGGGGCGTGATGACCACTCACATTCATTTACAGCCGAAGTAATGAATGAGTGGAATTATACTTAGACACACACGTGCCTTCATGGCGCCGATAGGGACTTAACCTTTCACCTGTTTAGGGGCAATTTTATCTTCGTTCAGGCCGCTTCGCGTGAAGGCAGGCCACGCAGCGCTCGCCGCTGTTCCACTTCACCGACAGTCGGGGTTCACGCGTTTTAGTTCAACGTCTTGCACTTTAATGTTACATCAACACCCACTGAAGATAAAGGTTCTTGAAATGACAGCCTTTGGAGCAGAGACAAGCGTCACATCTAACAAACATCTGTCCGCTGCAAGTATGACTTTTATGAGAAAAGCGAGCAGGCAGGAAATGACTAGCGGTCATTGCCAGGTAATATATCCCTGTTTATTCTACTGGAGACAGCAGACTTTGAATACATACGTTGCTCATTACAATACACCATCTTAACACTCGCACTGTCTTCTGTTGCTGTATACAGAAACATAAGCATCCGTAACGATTCAGCGTTCTTCCTCGCCAGCACACTTACTATATATAACAATGTGTCACATCCCTGCAAGGGGATTGAGCTATTCCTCGGTTCCTTAACGATCTTACGTCTGCAGCGATTACACAGCGCTGAAATGGATGGAAAAACGGTAATGTGTGATTACATATGGATTTGTAATTATGTGACAGCGACCCATTTGAAAACAACAGCCTGGATATCTTTCCTTTTTGTGAGTTATTTTAGAACGCGGTCATTGACTACCCCTGCAGCGTTGAATGCACACCAGTTCGTGAATGATGAACTCGAAATGATCTGTAAAGAAGAAGTTGTGACGTAATAGATGTATCGTAAAGGCATTAACATTAGGACCAAAGGAAAAGCCATGAAAAAACCTTAGAATACTCGGCGAACGGCAGAGATTTGAACCAAGAATCCCCCGAATGTAACACCTGTGGCGTTGCCGATACACCAGCCACATGTTGAGGTTTATTCTTGTTTATTTCTTCTTGGTTTCCAGGAAAAAAAGAAGATGAAATGTACCAAATATTAGGGACGAGTTCTACTCCTCGGCCATATTGTTAAGTTCTTCGCCTGGAGACGAGAAGAGAGAGGCAAAGTACATATAATGTAATATTATGGCGCATTCGCCTAACCAATGCTGCAGGTGAAAAGCCACAAGTATTACATATTCTGTGTGTGTGTGTGTGTGTGTGTGTGTGTGTGTGTGTGTGTGTGTGTGTGTGTGTGTGGCCTTACTTATCCAGCGCGCAATGCGTATGCGCCGTATTACATTGTCATCTGTTGCCTGTCAGGCCCTACCATATTCTTCCACATTATCTCAAAACAGCACGAGTTTCAGAAAACAATACTGAACACAAAATGTGTGTTTTAATTTTCTCTACACCTTCTGTTCGAACCATTTCTCACTCGACGCAGAATTTAGTGACATCGTAACTGTACACAGGCCTTCATTTAAGTACCCGTTATTCTTGTCAGATTTTACTCAAACGTCAATTTTTTTCCACACAGTTTCGAAAAATTCTCAAATATAAAATTTCATGAGAATCCGTCCACTGGGAGCCGAGATGTTCCATGCGAACAGACAGACATGACGAAGCTAATAGTCGCTTTTCGCAATATTGCTAACGCGCCTAAAAGCTACCAAACACCTTTTGCATGAAGTCATCCCGTTGTATATCTATATATTCACTTTATTACTATATATTACAGTCAACACAACTACAATAGAATATAACGCTAATGCAACATGTTTCGACTTACAACAGTCATCTTCAGGCTAAGCTAAGAACTGTTAATGCTTTACAGGGTGGTAGTGCGCATTTTGGATCCCATATGGCTTACAGTGTTTTTTCTTAGCTTAGCTTGAAGATGACTGTTGTAAGTCGAAACATGCTACATTAACATTATATTCTATTGTAGTTGTGTTGACGGTAATATATAGTAATAAAGTGAATACCAAAAACCTGTTAAATACAGTCGGCCTCAGGTCGAGTGTAAAACCCGCACCCTCCGAAATACGAAGCACGAGTGATAACCACTGTCGGATGTTGGCTGACACCACCAGCAGTGCCAACTGTGCGTGCAAACTACAGTTACCATATCAGCATCACACTGACATCAGTACCGAAACAATGAATTATGACCGGTTCCCAAGGACTAATTCACACCAGTACTTTGGCGGTACTTCTTTGCCGAAAATTAGGATGCGTGGCTTTATGATCTGGACTGCAGGGTATCAACACCCCTGTTGGTGATGAAATCCTTTTCATAAAAGACAGACAATGTACGTATAACGTAATACAGGGGTGCTGAGTAGTCCTTAGCCCGAACCTGGAAGGAAACAAGTTACAGCGAGCAAGACTTACAACCCTATACCAAGACTTACGGCGTACAAATAACAGCAATATATTCCTGTTGTTTGTACGCCATAAGGCTTGGAATAGTGTTGTAAGTCTTGGTCGCTGTAGCTTGTTTCCTTCCAGGGTCGGGCTAAGGACTTATCAGCATCCCGGTACTCAGACGCGTTCTTGCAAGCACTGTTGCGGTGGAAAACAGTAAGGATTACACATTCTGAATGTGTCTATGGCCTTAGCTACCCAGCCTGCAAAGCGCATGCGCCGTATTGTATTGTCATCTGTGGCCTGCCCAGCTCTACCACATTTTTCCACATTATCTCACAAACGGCATGATTTTCGAGGAAAAACTTACTGAAATGTGTTTTTGATTTCTTCTGCATTTTTTGTCTGAAATATTTCTTACTTCTGAGAAGAAGTGAGCGATTCCTCGTGTAAAGTACCCGTTATTCTCGTCAGATTTTACTCAAAGTTGAATTATTTCGAAAGATTTTTTAAAAAATCCTTAAATATCATATTTCATGAGAATCCATCCAGTGCAAGCCGAAATGTTCAATGCGGATGGACAGACAGGCAGAAGGGCAAACATGACGAAGCTAACAGTCGCTTTTCGCAATTTTGCGAACGCTCCTAAACGCTGAAGTGACAAGCAGAACCGTAAGAAATGCATGTGAAGGCTAACATTAATGGATGATTCACTCTAATTTATCACTTGGAATGCTTACGTATTCCTTAATAGACACTCTTCGTGTCTTGCGTTGTGAAAAATTGAGGAAACTGTCAAAAAGTCAGAACGGTTTTAAAGCGACAATATAAAATCCTTCGTTAACAGCGAATGCCTTTGTAAAGAGTAAAACCTGAATGTAAAGGTGTAACCGTGACGAGCACGAAGCCGTATGGAGAAGTGAATGTACAGCTCCACGCATTACTAACCCTTTGACGCCTAACGACCACTACAGTGGTGGTACCGCACCGCTAACCTCTAAACGTTGCATTTTATATATTTAATCAACAAATACATGTACTGAATATTTTAAACATGGTCTATACTCTCCGTTTTTTCGTCTTCAAAATGCAATTTGTTTCATAATTCTAATGTATTTTTGGTTCCTGTTTTATTCGCATTTTATATACAGAGTGTGCTAAAATTTAAAAAATAATTCCGGCGCCAAAAGGTTAACAATTGTAATGGATGGAGATGAGTAAACATCGTCACGCTCCCGCCTCTTTATCACCCACCCACCCCCACAAAAAAAAGAGCCGGCGAGCCCCACCGGCGTGGATGTTGAGGAGAAAAGAAAACGCTCTTTCCCTGCTGCCGAGAATCGAACCATGAATCCTCGGCTGTCCAACCCGTACCCTAGTCACTACACCGAATGCGATGTCTCGGCTCCAGCCGTCTCTTGTATTAACTGCAAACGAAATTTCTGCTGTTGAGGCACGCAGCGTGTAATACTGTTGGTTACTGAATTCTGTCCAACTGCAGAGGCGGCTTAACTAACGGTGAATGCGATGGACAAATGATTATGAACGGTGAGTAGCTAAAAATATGGAAGAAAACGATTGTAACCTTTTTGCAAAGTAGCTTAATTCGTCTGGAGGGACTGAGGAAAACTAAGAATAAATAAAGTCGGTCAGGATAGCCAGTGGAGCGTCTGAGAATGAAATCTAGTAAAACACTGTATATAAAGTAGAACCCGGTTATACCGACATCTGTTCACGCGACACCACCTCTACAGCGTCAGATATTGTCGTAGCAATTCCTCACTGTTAACCATACTCCTCGGTTATAACGCCACAAAGTACTAATTCTCTTTCACGACGTTATAACCGAGTTAGACTGTATATACAGTGATACTGATAGGTAAACCTGCTCGTTCAACATGCCGTGTAGGTTTACGCCAGTGCAGTACAGGTGAAGTTCCAATGCTTGATTAATCACTTTGCCGTCAAAAAGTACGGGAAAATTGAGGTATAACTGAAGCCCCGGCTGTTTCACTACCAGGAAAAAGTTCCGGTACCTGTTCTGTGTTGTTAGCATTCAGATGTGACACACGACGAGATGCTTATATAGAACTATTGGTTTCCTATCTGCACAAGAGTATTTTTAATGTAAAGGCAAAGGTAGTGTTCACCCATGAACAGGCCACGATGGCTCACAGGGGAAGTAGAGGTATAGCGCTACTCTTTCTTTAACCTCGGCGCTAGATGAGGTGGGTGGTCAACGCCACGCCCCGGCCGCTTTACCTCTCGGAAGAACCCGGTACCCATTGTATAGTTGGTTGGGTGGGCCTCAGGGCCGGTATGGACGGGTGCGGAAAATCTCGCCCCCACCGGGATTCGATCTCCGGACCGCCCAGCCCGTAGCCAGCCGCTATACCGACTGAGATATCCCGGCCCCTATATTTTTAATGTATTATACGTAAATATTAACAAACGATTATGTCTTACTACGACACGTTTCGACACGGTGAAGTCACCTTCATGTTACTGCGAAACGCAATGGGGTTTTCCCTTGTTTGCTGTACTGTCAGCTGTTGGTGATGTGGCGTGTGCACTGGATTGTGTTGCCTGTTCATTGAGTGTTTCAGTGATTAAGTGAAACATTCCTGCCCCGGCCCGAAATCAAATCCCGGTCACCTACCCAGTAGCCCAGCCACTAAACGTCCAGAGCTATAGTTACACCGACTGTTGGCTCCATATAGTGTACCTTCGAACAGAATCCTAAACCTGATGGTAACGCAAAATAAGACTGCATGAAAATAACAAGAGTGATTCGACCTAACGGAATCTGTTTTGCAGCAGGTATGTAATGAGAGGCTGCAGACATTCCGAATAACGTGATGGTTCATTAGTAAGGAGGTTTCGCCATCTGTAACACCGCGTTTTTAGAGCCGTCTAACTGCCTCATCTTCCTGCACAGCATGCGCAAAGTCTGAACCCAATAGTTCTAATACTGCTAACGGGTCGTGCCGTGGTTGAGGCGGTTCGGGTGCGATCTGTGGTGGAAATTGGCGGCATTGGAACAGGTTTATCTCCGAGTACTTCGGTTTTCCCGTCGGTATCATTCCACCATGTTCCATATTCATGCATCACCGACGCTCCATTAGAATAATCTTAGCCATCGACAGCGTCCTTAAATAAAGCACGCTAAAAGTACTGATCATATTTTCTGGCTCATCAGCACAAATTTGATTTCATCTCCTAAAACGCACTTCCACAAAATGAAACTGGAAATTTCAAAATCAACGTTTATAAAAATTACATTAAAAACTCCACGTACCGATGTAACTAAACTGCGTACGCCCTTCACCAAAGGAATTACTCTGACATTAATTTGGCGATACTTTACAGCGGACAAGGTCTACAATTGAAGCAGTTCACAAATTATGGTCATTGGCACGTTGCGTCACAGGGTGCAGTTCTGCGCTATTCATACCGAGTTAAAACCACCAGAAAGCGTATACTTACTTACCTACTTACTTACTCCATGGTACAGAGACCTTCTTGAGAAGCTAACTGGTTTGCAGCTAGTCAAGAAATTCCCCGCATTTCACGGAACCCGAAGGTTCATTACCGCATTCACAACCGTCCGCTACCTGTCTCTATCCTGGGCCAGCCCAATCCAGTCCATATACCCACATCCCACCTCCTGGAGATCCATCCTAATAATATCTACCCATCTACGCCTAGGTCTCCCCAGTGGTCTCCTTCCCTCCGGTTTCCCCACCAAGACCCTATACACCCCCCTCTCTTCACCCATACGCGCCACATACCCAGCCCATCTCATTCTTCTCGATTTTATCACTTGCACAATACTGGGTGAGGAGTACAAATCATTTAGCTCCTCGTTATGGATTATCCTCCATTCCCCCGTTACCTCGTCCCTCCTAGTTCCAAATATTCTCCTCAACACCATATTCTCAAACACCCTCAGCTTCTTTTCTTTTCGCAATGTCAACGACCAAGTTTCACACCCATACAAAACAACAGGCAAAATTATAGTTCTATATATATCTTGATCTTTAAATTTTTGGACAGCAACCTGGAAGACAAAAGATTCTGCACCAAATGATAGTAAGCATTTCCTGACTCAATCTGCCCTTAATTTCTCCCGCAATAGAATTTTGGTCTGTTAAAGATGTTCCCAAATATTTAAACTCTTCCATCCTCTTGAAGGCACTATTATTAATCCTCACACTGCGAACTCGTCCTGCATTCTGATCGCGAGACATAACCATGTACTTAGTTTTATCAGCACTTACTTCCAGTCCAATCTCCCTAGTAGCAACTACTGAAGCTTCTGCATTTTCCTTTAGAGTATGTATGCTTCCTCCCAGTATATTAACATCATCGGCATAAGCCAGAAGCTGATGTGTACCGTTTAGTTTCAAGCCAGAAATTGTATACATAAATAAAACACGCGGCATTTGCGTGTCGTATCAAATTTTGTAAAAACAAAGGGACACACAGAAACACAATCACACACACAGAGCACCGTGATTCCAGAGCCTACTTTTTAGGCGCGTACGCAAACAACTGCGAACAGCAACCATCAGCTTCGTCACGTCTATCCTTCCGCATGGAACAGAAAGACATACAAAAACGGGTTTTCTTAAAATTTAATCTTTGGTGGTTTTACTAAAGCACGTGCACATATCTGAATTTGGGAATAACTGGACAAAAGTAGCAGACATTTTGCATGAATACCTACGTACATTTATGACCTCTGGTCATGAGTGGTCTGCATAAATGCGACGGTGTGCGTACACTTTGCGGTAGGCGCTGGGGCTGAAGAAAGTTTTCACAACTGAGACAGTGTCCTCTGTGAGGTACGAGAGACAGCGGGAAAAAAAAACAGCTTAACATAGAGTACCACCATGCTCGACTCCAAACCTCGAGATCAATATTTAAAAGGTACGGATTTTAATCCCGTTGCTAAGATTCGAAAATTCCGACAGTGTGTCAAATATTGTTTTTCCGGTAAGCGTTCCCGAATTTAACATTATTAGAGAAAAAGCGACAGAGGTGTTACTTCCTGGGGACATTTCTTAACTAGTTTCCCTTTTAGCCAGGAAAGCAAGCGAAAACGAAGGGCTTCCAATGTCACCACGCCAGTGTGTCTATGTACCCTCCAGTTTTAACCAGTAGGCCTACACCGATTTTCACGAAACTTGGTATGAACGTTAAGCTGTTGGAGGATACCCCAACGCCGTCTACACTAATCTCCTACAGATAGGACCACCAACATGGCGGACGCGCAAAGTTCCTTTACGTTACCGAATGATGTATGAAAACGATTATTGTTACATACGTAACTGTCGTTACGGTTACAGTTTTACGGAGTGTACAATGACAATACGGAGGTCGCGCGACAATATTCTTACTTAACGGTAAGACAGCAATATGAATATAGATACCATCACAGCTAAACACGACCATTTTGAAACAGAGATAGATCACAATACACCTACACATCGTGTATCAACCGCTGTTTGTAATCAACCATTACAAACAACATAAACAGAAGCTGTGAGGTTAGACCTACATCCAACAGACTTAACATCTACTGAATCTTTAAACAGGTTCCCCGCATGACATGCCTGTGGAAGTGGAGGTGTCCCTCCCATCTATTCGCAACCCAGCACTAGGAGATGGGTTGTCAGCATCCCTCCCCAGGCGCTTTATCCCCTGGGAAGGTCCCAGGACAGGTCTGGAAGGGTACAGAAAATCTCGTCCCAGCGGAATTCGATCCCCAGACTGTCCACCTCGTACCGAGTCTACAGAATCTGTGCTTGACTAATATATTCATCATACACATAATAATAATAATAATAATAGTGATAGATCTGTTGGCCTGGGGACCTAATGCCGGTGGGGCGAGTTTTTCCGCATCCCTCCATGGGGCCCAACCAGCCTCTCATACAATGGGCACCAAGACTTTCTCCCGACGGTAAAGCGGCCGGGGGCGTGACGCTGACCACTCACCCCCCATCTAGCGCCGCGGCTAAAGAAAGAGAGGAGCGAAATCTCTACTCTCCCTTTGAACCTACATGGACAGTTCTATGGTGAACTTTAACTGGTCCGTTGGGCTAGGAATTTAAGCAACAGGACGGTAGGCTTCACCAGCCCTGCTGGAAACTTACGGCTCTGTCTCGGCCTTACATATTGCCACAGCTTATTGCACCTCCCATTTCAACTGCACATTCAGGCTGTAGCAGTCTCCTCCTGTTAACTAAGCTAATAATTCTCTAAGGGTAAAATTACTTAGTTCCTTGTTACGTAATTTCCGCCATTGTCTTTTCAAGTTCATTTGTTCCGAAGGATTCCATTAACACTTTGTTTTCAGACGGGAATGTACACTTCAGGCCATTCCTTCAGTGTAACAAGTGTGTGACAATTACAAAGAACACACACTGAACTCCATATTTTTAAAAACCAACACAATTCACTAAATGCATTACAATACAATAGATCACAAAACACATTTCACATCAGGTGCCAACTTCTACATGTTTCAGCACCAAGGTCGAAACGTAACTTTTATGGTGTGTGTGTGTGTGTGTGTGTGTGTGAATAGTGCCTGAAATACTTGTTGGACCTATGAACCTTTGCTGCTGAGACACTCCCTGATGATGGCAGTCTGTAGCCGAAACATGTAGAAGTTGGCATCTGATACGAAATGCGTTTTGCAATATATTTTACTGCGATGCATTTAATGGATTCTGTTGGTTTTTTAAAAACACGGAATCTAACGAAATGCACGGTACGAACAAGAAAAAACAAATAGCAAACAGTCTTGTATTCTATCTCTATTGTTGCACCGTGCATTTCGTAGAGTCACTTTAATTATCAACCAACAAATGCACTAACATAAAATTTCATATGAAAACACTTAAAATCGCTCCGACATGTTTTGATCCTAAAATCATCCTCAGGGAACTACGTTGTTCCTTGCTAAAGTCATTTTAAAAACATCCACAAAATAATTCAATTTTGTGAATGTTTTTAAAACGACTTTAGCAAGGAACAACGTAGTTTCCTGGGGACGATCTTAGGATCGAAACATGTCGGAGCGATTTTAAGTGTTTTAATGTGAAATTTTATGTAAGTGCATTTGTTGGTTAATAATTAAAGTGAGTCTTGTTGTTTCTGAATTCAGTACTCAGATAAGTAAAGGGGATAAAACCTAATAGGACAGAAAATTCAAATTCTACAAAACACACACCAGATCAAAATTTAATTACGTTTTGCAAAATATTATAATATCGATTTTACTCAAAACCAGAATCAACTGCAACACAGACTCACCTTGAAAGTTTTAAGCAACTAAAAAGAGGTAACAAACATGGTCTTTCATCGTTCCTTGGTCTGACCTCCTTCACCTACAAGAGTAGGTGAAGGAGGTTACTGTTGCGCCCGATGACACTCAATGACACACATACATATATATATACACACACACACTCATACATACAACACACACACACACACTCACACACACACTTGGTAGGACTCCTCTGGGCGAGGGATCGGCCCGTCAGAGGACTCTACACAACAAACTCACGACACTCAAAAGAGACAAACATGCCCGCGGCGGAATTCGAACCCGCATTCCCAGCAAGCAAGCAGCCGCAGGCCTACGCCTTAGACCACGCGGCCACCGGGGGTCAGCGCAAGCAGAGCCATGAAGAAGAAAATAGCCGCTTCCTTCACTATCATCCCCATTCCACCCTCAATTCATCTCTTTCACGCACACTCTACTCAGCGAACAGTTCTGAAAATGACGGTAACAATGATTTTTGTATATAATTTGTAACAACCGAAGACTTATAATTACACAGAGTTACATAAAATTTGTATTTCCATAGTTGAGTAAAGAGAAACCAACTTGATGCCACTTATTTTATTATATATTCAATACTCATTCAATGCTCAACATGTTTCGGCCGTTAATACGACCATCTTCAGGAGTCTGCGACTAACTG
>Ga0123357_10009192_pt1 | contig 12450 bp, 8 predicted proteins | sample TergutEmb28metaG_FD_89873 | JGI IMG/M metagenome (GOLD analysis project Ga0123357, IMG submission 89873) | Embiratermes neotenicus P4 segment gut microbial communities from Petit-Saut dam, French Guiana - Emb289 P4 | ecosystem: Host-associated > Arthropoda: Insects > Digestive system > Gut ... | reverse complement strand
GTACCTTCGCATTGTCTGGAATATACAGTTTGGCAACGTAGAGAAGACAGATATTTTGGCAGTATGTATGTGTGTGTTTGTGTGTGTGTGTGTTTGTGTGTGTGTGTGTGTGTGTGTGTGTGTGTGTGTGTGTGTGGAAGACAGACGATCTGATGCCGTGCGGAAGTGACGTGGTTTCCCACCGAGCCTTTGTGTTTGCTAATTTGTAACTTCGGCTCCTAAGCCATGACATATTTCGGACCAGAGTGTGAGCCAAATATTCTTTACAGTTCTCAACAACGTCCGTGTAATATTCTCACACCTTTCATCTCCGTACAATCGCTCTGGCACAGTCTGCATGTGTTACATAACACTTGTTAAGCGTCTCGATATAGTGCTCACTGCTTTGTGTCCGTGAGCTCCCGGATTTGAATTTGAACCAGGAAGTCCTGGGTCAGGTTTCCAGTAGAATATCCCGAGTTATCCGAATCATTGTCACGTGATATTATATAACTCAGTCTACAAAACGCCGTGAATGAAAGGGAGGAGAAATAACTAACGACGTATCGCAGGTTTTCATTCTGTTCAGATTGTCGTGCTCTTACGTATTCAATTATAAACATAATGTCTGCCGTTTTGCAATTGCGGCATCCATCTAGATAATTTAAAATAATTATACATTCGCTTCGGCAATCTTCAGACCCGGGCGGGCGCCTGCAATGCCCCTGGCCAGAATGTGAACACACATTCTTCTGGCCATATAATCAGGGAAAGCCGCTAGCGGAATGCGTATACTACAATGCAACAGCGAGTGCATTAGTGGCAAGAGAAAAATGTGTTCATGTTTCATTTGAAAGGAATGTTAACTTTCGTGGTTCTAGGGTTAATAGTTTTCATTACACGGCCATATACATGCTACTTAAAATTTCTGGAGTTTGGGTGGGGGTGGGGGGGGGAGTGGGTGGGCAGATTTTCAAACGAGGTATTGCCACACGCCTTTAGTACTCACCCTCCCATAGCGAGCCGGGGTTTTTTTTTTTTCTTACAAGCCAAGTCACTGAGGTCACGACTCACGGCCCAGAATCCACACAACTTTGGACCACGCTGGACGGTTTCCATACTTTTTGATCGTTTTATTTTCCTGGGGGTTTCAGTTATTTTATTCGAAGCGGAGGTGGTACGTGCACGTATATAGGGCACAACTGTGTCCTTTCCCGTCCTTTTTATTTAGTAGTTTGTAGTAAGCCACAGTACCATTTCACAGTAAGTAGTCTCCGCATTGATAGTGATAGTAATATATCTACGAATGAATAACGAAGAGATCCGGATGTTACCGACTACGTGATCTAATCATGGTTGTGCACTGACTGTCCTATTTTCTCACACCCTTCAGTCAGGACTGTGCTACATTTTCCCAGTTTTAACTCTTGAACCAATTGGCCAATTTTTAAGAACTTTTTTTTTATGAAATTATGCAATTGGAGGACAACGTAGCGCCATACAGCTGACTTTCAACAATCAGAAATAAAAAGGTGACGGTTGTGCGAACTTGTGAGTTGGGAGCGACACCAGCGCCACTTACATTGACGTCATGAAATGATGGCCGGTAATAAAATTGGAAAAATGTACTGTTGTTGTTGTTGTGGTAATGTTATTGCACAATAAATATGTATATAAAATAATACAACACAATTTTTTTTCCAACGTAGGTAAAATTATTGTGTTTGTGTGCATATTTTCTGTAGGTATTTTTTACATGTTTGTTGCTTGTTTTTGTTAAAAGCCGCAATGTTTCTCGATGCAATGTGGCGTCATATACAACAAAATGTAGTTTTTATTAATTGTAAGATGTTGGTGCTCTTACCGTGGTGCTGTGGCTACTGTACGATTAGCAAAATGATCGGATTAACCGTTACGCGGTAAATGGTCCAGATTTAGCGTGGATTACAGCAGCGAAATACTTGTACCACTTAAATTTTATCGTAATTTTACGGTGAATAGAGAAGATAATTCTTGCGTAGACTTTTGTACAAAGAAAACAAATTTTGAACTTAAGATACTCTTATGGACGTGTGGGAAAGTTTGGATGGGAAAGTAAATATGCAGCAATCAGAAGGGGGCACAACAAGCGAGATATTTTCCGCGTGATGTGTGTTTTCAGTAAGGTGATCAAGTGTACTGCAGAGGGTTAGTAGTATTTCAAAATTAGCTGTTTTATCTTTTACATTCCCCGTCGGCCTTTGTGCCCGTCTATTACGGATAGCATTCTACTGTTGCGAGGCTAATCTCCACACTGTACCAAAATTATTTTTGCTTATATATAATTAAATGTATACAAACTTTGTGGCTTCACAAAACGCTAGGAATTTTTTGACTATCCGAGAACTTGTTTGTTTCTCGAGAATTGTCTTGTCTATGGATTAGTTAGTTCGACCTTAATCTGATCCAAATGCCTTATTATAGACCAAGTTATTAAGAATGTCGATAGAGTCTGGTTTGGTATTTGTTTAAAGTACGGGTTTGTTTCACGAATATGAAATAAAATTGAATTTACTGCCAAATTTCGGCGCGTGATACCGTCCATAGTATTACATGTAATAAATATCCATTCAGTATAAGGTGAGGTAAATTCAGTCAAAAACACAACTATGAATATATGGCTAAATGATAGTGTCTATTAGCAACAGAAAACTACATGTTTCGGCCTGTGGCGGCAATCATCAGGTTTTGACAAATTTCTTGCTATAAGATTTATATATAATATGCACAAACCGCGTGGCGATGTTGAGATCTCACCATCGTTATCATTTACATGCCTTTGTGAAGCTAAGTTTGGTGGGATGTCTGTTGCGTGAATGGATTTATAGGTAGCTGGGTGTGGATCCTTTCGGTTAGTTAGGTGTAGGGTTGGGAGGAAACTGTGATTGCAGGTGTGGTATCTTATATGCTCCTATGTTGGGGGGAGGGAGTGGTTTTTGCGGGATTGGTTAGTCTGACATATTCTCCTTAATCGTCGGAACTTCTTGTTCCCGGCGGGGGGTTTATAAACACCATCATTTAGCCATATATCCATAGTTGTGTTTTTGACTGAATTTACCTCACCTTATAGTTTAAACACAACGGGGACGGCGCACCTCAAAATCCATTCAGTAATTTCGGAGGCATAACACAGCCTACTCGGATTGGCGAACGTGCTTTGCCGTACATTTAAGATTTCACTTCGTGTCAAGACAATAATTGTAGCAAAGGTGCTCACATTGCGCTAGCAGTTTGTTTATACATTTTTGTAGTTTCACTATTGCGAATTTTATATTAAGTGTCACGAATATTTACGCTTCGAATAAAGCATTAAAAAATATTTAGCCTTTTAAACACTAAACGTAATCTGCTTTATGTAAGGTTTATCCCGTACCGCGCAGTAAACACTTTCCACCATGTTTATAAAAACCAATCAGTCAATGATGTACAAAGCAAAATTCGCTGTCTGTTCTGAGATCCTTACAAAACACTCAATGTAAAGCGAACACCATTGTAGAATTTTTTAATATTAAACCTGGTGGTACGTAGAGAAACCGCTAGGCTTTAAAAGGTTAACATAGAAAGGTTTACTTGAGAGCCTCAAACGGAGAAAGAAAGGCTTTCTGATGTGCGTTAGGCAGATAATCCATTGCCGGTTGGCTGGTCATGACATGCGGCTACAATCAACAGGTCCTGTCTGTCAAGACAGACAGCCAAACTCGATAAACTATCACAGCCCGCCGCCGCTCGTACCCTGCCGGTAACCCAGAGCGAGACACGATTCTGTCATGATATATCGCTACAAACTGAAACAGTTGCGTGAACAAATTTACATCCGCTCTCAGCCCTCCGTCACACGATTTACTGCACTGCATAGCGGCGAATCCTGGTACACAGGTCGGGTCATGCGGAAATGCAACAGTTTAGATCGCCTTTCATTGCGTATCAGTCGAATATTAGAGATTGTAATCCTAATTCAGTTCATTTTCAATCAATTCTTTATTTATTCACGTGCTGGTTTTACGGCCTAGTAGACAATTTTACAATAACGCAAGTACAAGGAGACAAAAAATTAAGTGGATAAAACACGAGCAAAGCCCAAGGCAATCACAAGTGAAGTATTATAATTAAATTCAGTTTAAAATCAAATTAACGTGAAGATAAAAATTAATTGTACATAATTATATGGGGGCACGCGGTGGCGCAGTTGGTTGAGGCACTGCGCTACAAACTGGAAGGTCGCGAGTTCAATTCCCGATGGTGCCATTGGAATTTTTCATTGACATAATCCTTCCGGCCGCATTATGACCCTGGGGTCGACTCAGCCTCTAACGGAAATGAGTACCAGGAATATTTCCTGGGGGGTAAAGGCGGCCGGTGCGTAGGGCTGACACCCTTACCACTTTCATGTGCCGATTTTCTTGAAATCTGGGAGACTCAACCTGCTGGATCCTTGCGGGATCCAGGAGGTTCAGGTTACATAATTATATGAATACAACCTATGATACAGATATTTGATTAATAATAATAATAATAATAATAACTTTTATTACGTTAATTGCGCAATAATTCCAACATCCGCCTATATTTCTAATGTATACCAATTAAAATTAAAAAAAAAACACTTACACCTGTTTAAATTCTCACCAGTTACTTACTGAACATCTGAAATGTTGTAACTGTACTGTCCTCTGCACTTCCGTGAGTTTTTGAATGGTCGTGTCGTTGGAATTAGCTGTTCCTTAAAATCTGCACCAGAGCTAGCTCTGTTGACAAATAGCTGTCGTTTTTCCTTTCCGTAAGTAGAACGAAGATGATTCTCGATTCTGTCGAAGGCCGAAAAACATCGTTTGACCGAAAACGTTGTAGCTAGTAGAGCAGATATTGAATTAAGTACTTAGCAAACTTCTTACGAAGTTACTACGAAATCCACTGTAGCATCTCATAAGGAAATATTACTTCGAAATGCCAATTATTCTTTTCCCGGAAATGTACAATCGAATATGCCGTCCTAGATCTGGAACAGTTCCTGTATAAGCTGTTCAGGAAAGTTACCCGTGACCTCTTATATGTCACATTTTTCATGGCTTAGTAAGCTGAAAATCTTGTCAAAAGATCAGAGAACTGATTGCCGAGGTTGTCAACGATTTCTTATAAAAGTTCTCCGTACTGCCCTTTACAGAATTTAGTGCGTCAGATTTCTTTCTTTCTTTCTTTTGATGGGGCCCGGGTGGGGGTTCCTTCACATAGTGTAATGATTGATACAAAAATGGAAACAGTTTACGTATAGTTTGTAGAGGATTTCGAGATTATTTTATTGTGCTGATATAGAAAATTACCCAGGCCGTTCATTGTAATATATACAATATATAATGTGTCAGAATATGCGGACATGATGACAGTCTGAATTTTAAAGATGCTTCAGGTTTCTTCTACACGTCTGTCTTCTTCTTCTTAAACCATGCGCGGAAACTTTATTTTACTATATAGCCCAGCGGTTCTAAAAGTGAATAATATCTCTTTGTACTTCTTGTCCATACAGTATTCGAACATAATAATAATTAGTTAATCAGTTATTATTATTATTATTATACTGTCTAAACAACACAAAGTGTGTCACTGTCGGTATTATCCTGGAAATCGATACGATTGAGATCTATCTTAGTCCAGTTATTAGTATATTCACAACTTATAACCTGAGAATCCGTTTTAGTAATATATCCTATCTCCTGCCTGACGGAATAATATTGATGCTGGAGTTCCAAATCCGGTCCATTATGGCCCTGATGTTGTGTAAACGGAAGCAATTTCCCATGCTGTGAATTAAACGTTCGCGTTGTGGGTGTTAGTGCCATATTTGCAACAACAGTTGCACACTTTCTATCGATGCGCGACTTCAGGCTACTGGTGCGGTGTAAATGGGGTCTGAGCTTAGACTGCTTGACCGATAGGATGTCACGAAATGTCCGTAAGAGCGCGGAGCTCGTCTCAACCTATATGATATATCGTCTGTACCTTACAGAGAAGCAATATTAATTGTAAAATCTATGCTAATTGTTCAGTGTTTGAAGCAATGGGGTGCATGAAGGATCTAACATTGTTGATTCTGCGTTACAACACAAGCCAGATAATATCATCTGGAAGACTTAGAACCGCCGTACAAATTGATCGAATATTGATAAGGCCTTCTGCACGCGACCAAGCTTCAGGGATCTAGCAAGTGGTCTTAATCATCATCATCATCATCATATATCTTTCATGGAGTTGGGCCACTTGTTGACCCGTTCCGGTCTCACGTATCCAGAAGTCTCTTCAAAGGTCTACTATGATTCCTTCTGCCAGTTGGGGAGTAGTATTTCATTAACCTGGATACTTGCCAGTGGTTAAAATTTTCCCTGAATGGGTTACGAACCCAGAGCAGGGTAAGTCCAGTGGTAGGATTGCTACCTTTAGCTTCTGGGCCGGCATGTTTAGGGATGACATTTCCTCCATTACTGGTGAAACAGTTATACAGCTGTGACTCAGTCGTCATTTCCTCGTTTGTGAGAACAGGGTATACCACGAGAAGGTGAGGATGACTGTTGGGTAGGATAGGCTATAGTATTACGCATCACTACCACTTATACCCCAGTGGTCTTAATGTGATACACAAATTTAAGTTCTCATTTCGGATGAATAAATTCTCCAAAAGCCTTCCCTCGTCATAAAGGGTTTATGGGCATACTGCTCTTTTTTGGACTGCTTGTGATTGAGGTCACAACGTGACACGTGGTTGCGACATATTTTTGCCATTTCTTGCGGTGCGTAACGTCCGCCGCTGCGAAACTATTCACACTGTCCTGAAGAAATGTATTTTTATACGTCATTGACGATTTAAAGTGAAGTGTATTATTATTGTTTGTTTAGGTTTGGTATGGTCGGTGTGGGGTATTTGTAAATTAAATTATTAGCTTTAAAAATTTACATATCTTAATGACATGATCATTAAGTTGTACCAGATAAAACACGGTACACTGCAACATTTGTATGCATTCTCCGTACATCTTACATAATAGCAAGACTGATGTCACAGCTTTAGTCCACTTTTATCCAAACCCTAGTGAACATGCCCTCTTCCACTAGTTGTATAGTCCGTGTAGTACACACGTTGAGCGCAGCATTGCTGCTTGGCATGGAAGCCGTTTAGCCACCGTATTGTACGAAGCTCCAGAAAGAGAAGTTCAAGGATATTAAGTCAGGTGACATAGGTGGCCACGAGATTGTGCCACTACGGTCAGTCCAATACTAGGATAATGCTCAAGCATTCTAGATCAAAGTATCGCCAAGCGAAATTACAATAGAAAAACTAGGAGAGGAAATTAGGTTGTATACTCTATTAGCACATGTTGTAATAGTTGACATCCGTGATATTAGTAAGAGTTACGCAAAATATTGTTACAGTTTTGAAGGAACTTGTTTACGTCTTGTATATTAAACGTTAGAAGCACATAGTATGACTATTTGTTTGAATTACACATGAAACCTTAGTAATTACCCAACTTAAATGCACAAATTCTTGTTTTATAATAAGTTTATTATATGCCTCTACATGTTTCGAGCACATATAGGAGGTCAAAATTGTATTATACATCATCTGTTATCATCACTCCTGTAGGTGGTCGTCCCTTGCAACCTGTGTACTGGACGACCACCTACATGTCTGATGATACCAGATGCTGTATAATACAATTTTGACCCCCTGATGATGAGCACATAGTGCTCGAAACATGTAGAGGCATATAATAAACTTATTATAAAACAAGAATTTGTGCATTAAGTTGGGTAATTACTAGGATTATACTGAGATGCACGGTCAGCAAAACATCAAAATACACATGAAACGTTTTAACGATTAAACCACGGTCAGGGGGGAAAAAAAAACGTAGTCGACGAAGTTAGTGTGTAGTGCTTTTATGTTTTGCGTATGTGATTGTTAGTATTTTATTATCTGAATCTTTTCACCCCCTTTCATATTGTAGTCCGTGTTTAGTCAGCGTTCTCATAGTTCTGCTTAGTAGTATTTTTATCGTTGTGCATTTGAAGGTATGTTCTAATAGAAACAAGAAGAGTGATGTGGCAAAGACTGTCGGAATAGGGTTAATATCGTAAGGATTGCTTGAAAAGGAAGTCGGAAATTACTTTCTCCAGAGAGGCGAAAGTAAGGAATCTGAGAAAATATGAGCAGCTAGTGTTGATCCGTGTACCTCACCACGCTTACAGCGAGCGATTTAAATGCAATTGAAGGTTCTCAATCTCACAGCGGTGCAGCGCTAATGAAAGATAACCTATTCATTAATAATATGCCTGTATATGCGTGATAGAACTTCGTAGTACATGATACAAAACATATATTTTACAAGTTGTAATCAAGTCACTTTCTTATCCATTTACATAACACTTTTGGAAAGTAAAAATGAATTTTTCATGAGTAAGAAGGAAGTGATTTAAAGTGATATTGGGTATTACAAATTTTAAATCGAATAAATTGTGAAACTGTGAAATTCTAAAGTGGGAACTATAATATTTACGACACAGATAATATAAACCACAAAAATGGCAATATCAGACTGCGTCATATCACTTACATGCTTGCGATTAACAAAAATAATTAAAGTACATACATACAATATGTACAGTTAACAATGTGGTTGGAAAGATACTGAGCGTAGAGAACATTACATGGGAATGAGTAGATGGAATTGGTGAATGAGGTGGCACGTAAAATAGGACCTTTTGTACACCCCACAAAACACCTTACAAAAATGACAAAATTATTGTTTCGTATAGGGTTATCCAAATTTTTTGATGGATTTGGTTACTACGGTGTTACACTCCCTCAGGTTGTAGATGGAGGGGCTCTCAGGATGCGCAGAATAGCTAGAATGTAAATTTCTGAATAATTATCCTTGGACACCTATTCTTACGCTGACAGTAGCAGGTTCCTCGAACCTTTAATAACCAGCTACTAGAATACAAAATACCAAAACCAAAAGTCCAAAAGTCCCCGATCGAAATGTTCTACGTCATGTGGTGCGTAGGGCTGACAACTTTACCACATTTATGTGCCGATTGTCTTGAAATCTGGGAGCCTCAACGTCCTGGAACCCTCCAGACCTGTAATGGGAGAACGTTACCTTTTTTTTTTACTTTTTTTACTACAGCTTGAATTGTGGCGTAGATCAGCAAACCTTCTTTGTAAAATGCTTTCTATTAAGGAATTTTACAAAAATATTGTTATAAATATGTGAATTTACTATTTCAAAACTGGTAGACATTAAGTGTTCTTTCAAAAACAGTTTTCTTGAAATACCATTTCCCTTGAAATAGAGTGACCGGTCCCACACTTTTTGCTCCCATCTCAAACCGCCGTTGTGGTTATGATGAGCAGGTAGAGCGCGGGCATTATTGGACCGTTTAGCCCCGGGCAGGGGCTGCTACTAATTTACGGGTAGGCTCAGCCTGACAGCGCGGGCAGTACGTGTGACGGGCCAGCAGGAGTTTGTTACAGCACTCCGCTATGATGGAAGATTATGGCTGAAGTTAATAATTGTTTTAATAAAGAACGTGCATTGCGTGTGCTCTGTAGAAAATTGTATGAAGTAAGCTATCAGCATGCCCCAGCAGTCGGCATGGAACACTTCGATATATATTGAAGTAAATGTCTGTTGCAAAAACTAATGAGGTAAGCCATCAGCATGTCTAGGCAGTCAGCTTGGAATAGTTCAGTTTCTAATGATGTAAATGTCTGTTTGTACAATTAAACTGGAGATTATCGACAACATTCTTAATGCTATTCGTGCTGCAATTAGATTCCTCGTTGAAGTATTCCGGCCATTCCTGCTTTGAAAACTTCACTGTTGAACAACGACAGCAAGGCACTACTTCTGCATCTTCATTGGCACTTCACCATTGTCCTGTTGTTTCATGTTGACGTACAATTTGATTTCTGGTCCTAACGAAGAACAGGCTTATAGATTAAGTTCCAAAAGAGATGAAGTTACAGTGGTGGAATATTAAATCTTCAGGACCCTCAAAATTTGCACTCCTCGACAGTTTTAAGCCGTGACAGTGAGAACATAAAGAACGACGAGATGGGCAGGACATACAGGACGCACGTGGAGATGAAAAAATCATAAAATATATTAGCCCGAACCCCTAAAAGGACGAATTGAAAGATCTGGACATGGCTGGAAGAATAATATTTAAAGTTTTATACGTAAGTATATTGTGTGGATAAGATTCGACTGCCTTAAGTTATGATGAACATTCGGATATTCTAAAAGGAGCAAATATCTTTACTAGTTGAGAGAATGTCGGCTCCTTAGTAACTGCTGTGCTTCATATAGTTAATGCGCTTTCTGCAATTACATAAATCATCCTAGGTATTTAGAACGTAAAAAACTCCTCACACCTAGGGTCCATCTTTGGCTATAAATCTCGAGAACATTTCTACAGCCTCTTCATACACGCTAAAATGTGGGCTAGCCCTTCGACCTCTTAATGTTCACTGGTACTACATGTAGTGCGTGTACCGAGTGCTGTTACGTTAAGAAAATATGCATCTTGCCATATGGTGTGTTTATTCTTTTGTCTGGTTATCACTGCAAGTACAATTTATTTTTGTAACCATCATCAACTGGTAAGTCTGCATAATGGACACTGACTCTGTACGTACGTATGAGTTAGTTGAACGTGAGCCCTGAAGAGGTTAAAGTACGTTCCAAGTACGCGACCATATACATTCCAAACCGTGCGGAAATGAGACGTGCCCTGGCTTGGAATATCCGCTGCATAATTATGATCCCACAGGGTGGGACATCGGGAGTCTAGTAAAGCCGAGTCTGTGGTTCCCACGTGTGACCCCATAGTGTTTCGGCGTTAGGTCGATTTGTATTTTGTGGAAGCCGCCCTTAATTTCGACTTCAGTTTACTAATCAAGAATGTGGGACGAATGGTCTGACGTCGGTCGCTGAGTAAAAAGTATGGGGAGTGGTAATCTTTCTACGTAGATACTCTCGACACTCGATGCTTAGCTGTTTCTTCAGCCTCAGCGCTACCTCGTAGAAAACTGTCTTCATTATGGAGCTATTTCTGCTGCCCCAGCTCTCATGCCACAGAACTCAGCCTGTCTGTGTTATGTCTTTTTCTTTGGGCTGTGCGCGTGCGTTACGGAGAATACTGTCTCAATTATATAACACAGTCATGCCAAGAGATCATAAATGTATGTATGCCTTCATATAAAGGGTCTTATTGTTGCCGTTCTTTTAAAAAGTCCGTATGTGTCAACAAATTTGAGTGAAAATTCCACGCACATGCATCCGGTGGGGGGTCGTTGTCATACATGTTTAAAGTAATAGTCGCTTTTCGTATGCGAAAACTCCAGAAAGAGATTGCAGATACCTGCTGAAACAAAAAAAAAAAAAAAGTATATATATGTGTGTGTGTGTGTGTGTGTGTGTGTGTGTGTGTGTGTGTGTGTGTGTGTGTGTGTGTGTGTGTAGGGCAAAGTCTGATGTGCAAGAAATTGTAGTACAGACTAGTATCTCGTCTAACTAACACGTAGCCAACGAATTCCTGCGTCATTGCATTCTAAAAATTAAATATCCATTTTCAGACCTCACTGTTCCATTTTCTACCACTCAGTCAGTGAGTCTTTTTTCGCCGATGGCCAGTAGCGCTGCTCTGTTGCCTTGATTAGTTAATCGTAATCAAAAACAAATGTACGCAACATATTTAACTTTCGTTTTTGTTATTTATATTTATGAACCTGTGTACCTTAGACACTGTTGTTACTGGCTACGAATTGGATATACAATTTCGATTCCCGACAGGAACAGAGCCTGTGTGCCATCGCGGCCACGTCACTCCAGCCCTCCTATTATCCGTTGCTTGCCTGAGGCACTTAACGGGTTAAGGCGACAAACGTGAGAGGCTGGCTACTCTCTTGGATGTAAAGGTAAATCAGTCCCATTACAGGGCCGAGGTGCCCAGAGGGTTCCAGGAAGTTAAGGTTCCCAGATTACGTGCCAATGGCCCAGGATGATAGTAAGGTTGTCAGCCTTACGCACCGGCCGCTTTTTACCCCCAGGAAATCCTCCAGGTACTCAGTTCTGTTAGAGGTTGGATCGAACCAGCGACCTTTCGATTTGTAGCACAGCATCTTAACCACTGTGCTACCGCGGTTCCTACTCTCTGGGATGTATCGAAGTTAAAAATTGTGGAACTTCAACTCAAGTTCCCCGGTCTTCTTCGTGGCAGCAAAATGATACTTTCACAATAGCCTCTGTGACTGGAAACTAACTGGAATGATCTTCACTTTGAAAAATCGTCATGTTCGTGAAAGTGCTGAAAACCAAACATTATCAGCAATTCAGAGAGGCACAGTAATCAGTACTCAAGTTTTTATGATAAACT
>Ga0123357_10009190_pt1 | contig 12451 bp, 8 predicted proteins | sample TergutEmb28metaG_FD_89873 | JGI IMG/M metagenome (GOLD analysis project Ga0123357, IMG submission 89873) | Embiratermes neotenicus P4 segment gut microbial communities from Petit-Saut dam, French Guiana - Emb289 P4 | ecosystem: Host-associated > Arthropoda: Insects > Digestive system > Gut ... | reverse complement strand
TGGACAAGTATGACGTCACGGACGGCCTACAGTATGTCGACACCTATGACGCCCACACTTTTCTCTGGCCATTATCTCCGTAACCGTTCTACTTTGGACATAGGTGTTTTGGGTTATATCGGTGTAGTACACAAGGAACACTCTCCCGAAGTCTCGCACATTCCTCCTGGGACAGCCCGTATGTATTGCTATGAATGTCTTTATCTCCTCCGCCGTCGTGGGCTTCCAGTTACAACTGGCCATTCTCACTACCTGCCCTCCAAGTTGTCTCTCGCGTTCCTGTGTTGCGTAGAGATTTGTCTGGTCCCGAATAATTTCCAGTATTTCTTCTGTAAGAATGGAGAGAAGATAGTCCACTTCTGAGTCTTCTTGAGTGAGGTCAGGATGTATAACTGGATTTTGGTCAAAGGCCCTGGTTATTCTCTCGAAATATGAGACGCTATCGCCCCATTCACTTTCATCTTGTTATGGTCCGGTTCAGTTCCTTACTGTGAAATATCCACTGCTACAGCAAATGACGCGTCACTTTCATCACATCCACTATTCGTTACTTCAAGGCGGGTAAGCTCCTCTGCTACATCCTCGTCGCATTCTTCTTCTGAATCATCCTCATTTTCAGGGAGAGAATACAGACATTCAAGAATCTCTTCCTCGTTCAAACATGTCATTTCTAGAAGAAAAAGGTCGCAAAAAATACCCAATAAGAAGTCCTACAGCTGTAAAGACAAAGTAAGAAGAACACCAAGCAGAATACCACGCCTTATGAGAAATATGGCTGCACGTTTCTTGTAAATAACAGTGGAAATGCACACAGCCAGTCCAAAAACAAGTAATGGAAGACAAGGGACGTTACAGACACACAGTATCACTTTATCTGGAATGTATTACCTAATACAAAGGCAACTCACATACAAATGCATCGTAAATAATAAAGCAGATAATATAAATGCACTTATCGCGCTTATCTCACTGAAAAACACTCAAAATTGACTCAAAGTGCACCACAACAGCAAGTCACCCAAGCAGCACAGCACTCAGTATCACTTGCACTCGCCTGTTTCGCGGGAAAATGCATTCTGACTGGATTCACGGAGTAGAGATACTTCAAGGTAGATAGCAGCATAGAGAAGAAATGGGTTACTGGTATCCCAGCGGACTTGCAAAGACTTTTTGTAAGTGGGACATAAACGTCCCGCTGGTCACGAAAGTGACTCATGAATCCCTCCATAAATAGTACTCAAAACAGCAGAAAATACGAATATAACGAAATACACAACACATAATATATTACTACAAAATTCCTTTATTTGGTGTGCATCTGACACATAATGGCATCTAATTTTCCAGTTAGCTCTTCTAATTCTTTAACTTTAGAGTTCAAAATTTAACAATAAGAGTAACTGCAGGGCTTTTGTGTGAGTATTCACACATACCTTGCCCCAGTGAGTAAAATAATAATAATAATAATAAAGAGCTAAGGAGTGGGTCAGGGAGTTGCCCTCACTCTCTCCAGGGACATGTGATGCAAACATATAGCCTCTCTATAATCAAGACTGTCCATGCGTAATACAGAAACATGTCCTACAACATGCAGCCCTGTTAATTAACAGATAATGGCAGATCTAAAGGAGTAAACCTCAGAAAAAAAATGCCTTAGTTAAGGTGTGCACTACCGTGCTGAGGGACTACAGGCGCATCCATGGTGGAGGGTAAGAAACTAAGACTGGTGAACTTTGAGAAGTGGCAACCTTTGGTTTCAAGCATCCTTACTGCAGCAGACAGGGCTATACCGCAGTGGACAGAATATGTCCCTAGCTACTTGTGGGACAGCAATGGTGATTAGAAAGCAAAATGGTGCAAAAACAGGAAGAAGGAAACAACAGATATCCTCTAACAACAAAGAAGAGAATGGTAACCATACCAAGGAAACTCAACATGGACAATTTCAAATTCCACCTGTATCAGAACCAGGCAAGAAAGTGGAAAGGAATGGAATAAATGATCTGATTGAGCCAAGAAGAGATGAAATAAGTGTTGTGGTGTTTAATTTACAAACAAGAAAAGATATTACGGGAAAATTAAAAGGCAGTATATGAACTATGGAGAGAGAGAAACCCAACAACAAGAATAAATGTAGATACAAAATTATTGTTAATCTCAAAAAACTATGTTTCAAAAGCTAAAAGAATAACAATTGTCGAAATTGATGAGGTAAAGAAAAATTACAGACTTAAAATAGGGAATGACACAGAATATCACACAAAAGGAACGAATGGTGGTAACAAAATGGTCATGATTGATACAGAGCACCTGAAGAGAACTGAAGAAAGTAACAATATGGACTTAGGAAACACAAGGAGCAAACACTCAGGAACAGAAGTAGGGCAGCACACAATTAAAAATAAATGTGGCATAAAGCAAGTCTGCTACAAATGTCTGAAATGGGAACATTGTCAAAACTAAAGGAAAACAGTAAATTGATGAAGCTTAAGGATGAAATAATTAAATTATTGAAGAACTTTTAGAAAAAAAATTGAATTAGACATAACAGCTATAAACAACATGATATGTGCTGCAGCCACAGTTGTTACAGAAAAAATTAATCATCCTAGCAAAAGAGGCAAAAATATAAAAAATGAAAACGTTTGCACAATATGAATGCAGAGACAAATAAGTAACTGGTGAAAAGAGATATCAATACTTGCTGAAACCGAAACAGTCTCTGATCACGAAAAACTCAACAGGAAAAAGTGAACAATTTTTAAAAAAATTTAGAGTGACAAATGCCAGAGAAGTAGTACAGTTGACAGAGATATCGAAGCGTAAAGTGCAAGCAAAAGCCCAAAGAATCAGAAGATATGAAAAAAGAGAAACTCAGTATCTCCAGAATAAGATGTTCAAAGAAGACACCAAAAAATTTACAGAAATTTGGGCACAAAGAATACAGATGCCAGAGAACCCCCATCTATGGCAGAAGTAGAGCCTTACTGGAAGTCACTTTAAGGAGACAAAGCACAGCGTAATGAAATGGCAGAATGGATAAGAAAAAAGAGAGAAGGAAAATCAGTAATATGGACTGAGGGCCTTTACAAACTATGGAAACCACTTCATTTTTGTTAAAAGCTCTCAATAGGAAATCTCATAGAAGTGATTAAATACAAAATTACTGGCTTCAAGCATTCCTAGCTGCCCACCTGCATATTACAAAATACTTCAACGCAATAATGGGAGAACCAGAGAAGGTACCCACATGGCTAACCACAGGATTCATGAGACAACAAGGAAGTCAGAAACTACCAACCTACAGCACGCTTGACAACCATGTACAAGACCCTAACAGGCCTAATAGTCAGTAGAATATCCGCACATCTGAAGAGCATAGCTTATCACCAGCAGAGCAAACAGGATGTCACCTTGGAAGTAAAGTGTGCAAGGTTCAATTAATGATATCAAAAACAATATAGGCTATGACGACTGCAAGAGTATAAAAAAGAATTGAAGTATAGTAAGAAAGAATTGACAGTGTTTCACATAGCCGGGTAGAAATATCTATGGAGTTTGTAGGAATGAAGAGTAAAATTTTCAGATGTTTCAAATTATCAATGGAGAAATGGAAAAAAACACCAGTTAAAAACAGACAAGTAAGTAATGCAGTTGCAGCCTATTCAGATATGAAGAGGAATATTCCAGAGGGACTCTCTATTACCATTATTATTTTATACAACACTTAACATATGAGCTGAACAGAGTTGATTGTGGACTGACCTGAGAGGAATAGAAATCACTTACTGTATATGGATGACTTGAAACTGCCAGGTAGAATTGAGGATAATTGGAGAAAGAAATAAAAATTGTAAACCCAATTAGCAGAGACATTAACATGAATTTTGGATTAGAAAAGTGTGCAAAAATTTGTTTAATAAAAAATAAGGTCCAGAGCAAACCGCAAAAATTTGTTTAAAAAAGGTAGAATCCAGGGCAAAACACATATAGGAAGCACATTAAAGAACTGGACCCAAGACAAGCATATAAGTATTTAGGTATAGAAGACAGCTGTGACATAAAGCATGAGAATGAGAAAGAAAAGTTGAAGAAGGAATGCTTGAGGAGATTACAATTAGTTTTGGGAAGAATAAAATTCAGGCAACTAGATCATTGGTAGTACCAATACTTAAATACAGTTTTGGAATTATAAACTGGCACCAAGAAGAGCTGCAAAAACTGGGTAGGAAAACAAGGAAACTGCTAACCATCCATGGACAGCATCACCAAATGACAGACATAGACCATTTGTTTGCTTCCAGAAAACAAGGAGGAAAGGAGCTGATGTAGTTAAGAAGCCTATGTAGCAGAAATTACACAACTAGTGGAATGTGTAGACAGCAAGGAAAATCCACTAATACAAATTGTTAGCATACACCAACACAACATCAACTCAATGATGTTACAGACAGCTAGATGCCTCAAGAGAGAATTACAGAGAGGAATAATACAAATAAAGGACAGCACAGCAGAGACATAAAAGGAATGATGACGAGGGATGAGAATGCATGGACAACTTCCACAGAAGGTAGATGAAAATCTGGTGTGTAATGAACATTCATATTCATGGCTAAAATTTGGAGATATTAAGGGAGAAACAGAAATCACAATAGTGGCAGCTCAAAACCAAGCAGTTAGAACAAACTATTTAAAAAATACAATTTTGAAGGAAGAAATTTACAGTAAATGCCAGTTATGTAAACAACAAGAAGAAACTACTGACCACCTAACCACAGGGTGTCACATTTTGGTGAAGAATGATTTCTTAATGAGACATGATAAAGATTGTGCATATTTGCATTACTAAATATGCAAAGCACTAGGCATTGAAATGACAGGCAAATGGTACACACTCACACCCAAACCAGTATGCGAACATGAAGATTTGTCTGTTATGAAATCAAGGGGTACACACAGAGAGAGAAGTTACAGTAAACATCAAATGTCCTTTTATTAACACCCACCCCTTGTAGAATGGCAAATTGAGTCTTAAGACAAAGAAGTCATTATAGTTGTTAAGCAACACATCATGAAGATGTATGGGGGAGTGGATATATAGCTCCACACATTCCTTGCCTAAGCATTAGATTGATGTATGTCAAGCATCATTAAAAAAATTTGTTTCTCTTCTTATTCATTGGATTATCTTAACTCTTAAACATAGATAAGCAAGGTAAAACTCATGATAGATATCACGTGTGTATCAGTCTTGTGCTGCAGTTTGAAGGTGACAGAAGTGAGAGTAGTTTAATTTTGAAAATAAACATGGATGATGTAGTGAAGATGTACAGCTTGGAGGAAATTAAAGGACATAACAGTGCTGAATCTGCTTGGTGCATATACAAGAATGAGGTATATGACATTACAACATTTATTCATGAACATCCAGGTGGTGCCAATCACCTTCTGGAGGCAGTTGGAGGTGATCTCACAGCAACATTTGATGACCAGGGACATTCGGATGATGCACTTAAAATTCTGAAGAAATATAAAATTGGTGAACTTAGGATGGAAGACCGTACCCAAGGAGGAAGTTCTACAAACAGTGGGATATCCAAAGGATGCTGTGTCATTGTGTAACAGACTGAACACTATTTCAATAATAAATTACTACTTCAGGATTTCATCAGTCATTTTGAAAGTATACTTTTTGTTTTTGCCATTGTAAATTTAAATGAGGTTTTACAGTGCAATGACTGAAACACCTCAAAACAAAAATTTTATTTTATTCGTACCTCAATAATTTTATTGTGATTATTTTTTTCTGTGAATGTGTTATATTCCACTGCAAATTGTTACATTTTTTACAATAATTATTACAAAAAGGACAACAGTAGCAACATGATCATCATAAACTGTATTTCTTCCATCAGTGCACGGTCATGAATTATTTAAAATTGTATTTCTTTCGTTTTTGATTGAATTAAGTACAAGTAATAACAAGTCACCAGCCTATCATTGTTCTTAAATGTCATCTCACATATGAGAGGTATAAGAAACTTAACTTGGATGGGGGTGTGGTGGTACTTTTGTCCACTGCAAACAAGAGGATTTGAGGTTCTCATGTCAGTGACTGTAAATAACAGTTTCTTATGAGCTGCAAAGCTATGTAGTCTGGTAGAAATTTTGGACCTTTCAGAGGAACCTGCTGCCTCCATCTTCAGAGGAGACTGCATCTTCTTCTCGAAAAACACTTATGTGTTCTTCCTTACAAACTTATGATGCCACAGCATAACCAAACTTAAATTACTTAAAATGAGTATTGTAGGTCTATATACCTAATAATGTTGCATCTAATATTAAAAAATTCTAACTATAAAATGGCAGTAAGATAAATATTATTGAACTTTGAGTTATTCTAGCACAATCTAACATGAAACCAAATGCACTTCAATGGTTATGACTGGTTTATATTTATGAGTTCCGAGGTTTGAATCTCAGCCCAGAGACTAGTAATCTTGACTGGTTCCTGTGGTTTTCTTCAGTCCTTCCAACCAAATGCCAGATATTATCATAAAAAAACTCCATTACTAATTTGTTCCATGCTTCTACCACTTCAATATTCACAATTAATCCTACCTGTTTTCCTTATGAAAGCTGTGAATTTGAAGGAATGTTATTAAACAATGTAAGACACCATACAATCAAACACAAATTTCATGATTGGTTGAGTAATGAATGATTTTAAGTTGGTGCATACTAAGCAGATTCAAATACGTGGTAACTTGTTTGTGCAGTTTAACATGCTATGATCAAGATTAGTGTTAAATAGGCAAAAAAAAGGAAAACTCACACATTTATCTTTCATTACTTATCTCTTGTAAGTTACAAATGGTTATGTTTTATTCTTAAATTCAAATGTTCTACCCAATTATGGCCTGTTTAAAGAATTATATATCACATCTTTCTTCATTATATACAATTCTAGAGTTGGCCATATGTTGACAGAGCACATTTTTTTCAAAATGATGCAAATAATAACTTATTGAAGTTTGCTATGACTTACATAGAACATCCACTTCAGTACTGTGTGCATTAACAAATGTTTGGTAATTGACTTCTGATAGTGTTTTACTGATTTACTGATGGCACATTTTGCGTGCTTGCTTACTTGCTTCTTGTGTGTGTGTGTGTGTGTGTGTGTATCTTTGTGTGCATATTATTTACACTGCTATTTGCTTTCACACCAAACAATGTCTTTGTAGGAGCACAGCTACATACTCACAACATAAGACTATTCAATATGAAGGAGATGGTCACTGTAACAATGAAATGCAGTGTTTTAATGTTACACAATTATAACAGTTTAAGGTAGTTGATTTGGGTATCGGGGAGAGAATCTAGACCAAGGAGGGTGGAAGTAATACAAACCTGTATCAAACTGCACAAGAATGACTGTCGTGATTTATACCCCTCACCAGACATTAATGAGATGATTGAATCAAGGAAGATCAGATGGGTTGGGTATGAGGCATGCACTGGTAAAGGGAGAAATGCATAAAAGGGTTTGATAGGAAATCCTGAAGAAAATCACCCATTTGGAAGAACTAAGCATCATGAAAATGTGATATTAAAATGGATCTTAAACAGAATGAGAGGGTGTTACTGGATTAATCTGGTTTGGGATAAGAACTAGTGGCAGGTTCTTGTGAACATGGTAATGAACTTTCAGGTTTCAGAAAAACACATTTTTCGGACTAGTTGTGGAACTATCAGCTTTTCATGAACTAATTCCACAGGATTTCAGTCATTAAGTGAGTGAGAAAGTGAGTTAGTTAGATAGTGAGTGAGTGAGTGATTGAGTTAGTTAGTTGGTTGGTTGGTTGGTTGGCTAGTTAGTTAGTTAGTTAGTTAGTTAGTTGGTTGGTTGGTTAGTTAGTTAGTTAGTCAGTCAGTCAGTCAGTCAGTTGGTTAGTTAGTTAGTTAGTCAGTCAGTCAGTCAGTCAGTCAGTCAGTCAGTCAGTCAGTTGGTTAGTTAGTTAGTCAGTCAGTCAGTCAGTCAGTCAGTCAGTCAGTTAGTTAGTTAGTTAGTTAGTTAGTTAATTAGTTAGTTAGTTAATTAGTTAGTTAGTTAGTTAGTTAGTTAGTTAGTTAGTTAGTTAGTTAGTTAGTTAGTTAGTTAGTTAGTTAGTTGGTTGGTTGGTTGGTTGGTTGGTTAGTTAGTTAGTTAGTCAGTCAGTCAGTCAGTCAGTTGGTTAGTTAGTTAGTCAGTCAGTCAGTCAGTCAGTCAGTCATTCTGAATTAGTTTGTGATGCCTTGAGATTGATGTAGCAGTCTGACCAATAATGTCCAATTTCATGAGAGGGAACAGCATACCAGTCCCAACACTAAGTAATAATTCCACTCTCTTTAGGTTTGAGACTGTTCAGAATAACATTTCATATCACAGGTTACAAGAAAGGATGAAGATTACTGTCATGTGTAATGTGTCACCATGCAGTGTGTAACACTTTATCATGTCAGATGAACATACTGCCTCTGTCTGTAGGGAAGAACTACAAGTTTCACACAGCAGATCAGAATGGCATGGAAGGTTTATAAGCTCTGCACTGAAAGGTATTACCTTCTACCCAACAGACAGAGGCAGTATGTTCCTCTGAAATGTTGCAAAATTGACACCAGATTACACAGTGTCATATATCATAAACAAATACTTTCCACAGTCATCTATGAGAACCTCAGTCTCACAAAATAAATTGAGTTTGTGATATCCTAAAACAACGCACGCACACGCACACACACACACCCAGAGAGTGAATATGCATTCATATAAAGATCATATCTAAGTATGACACAATCTCTGTGAATCAGCAACCCACTTCATTAGGACGTATATTTCTATTCAATCATCGATTTATCACCTTATCTTAAAAACACATGTCTGATAACTATAACACATAAGTGTTCAGAAGATCATGATAATCTACCTGAAATAAGAATTTGATATTGAAACCTACTTGTGCAGGATGAAGTATTATTTAAAAGTGGTTCTATATAAAGACAAAACAGCAAAGTCATATGATAGATGTGTTTTAATGTGTTGCAGAATACACACAATGACCACCTATATGCTATTTGATTTCAGGTAAATCCCAAATTGACTCCTTTCCAGTTCATTGCATTTTTCCTTCACACCACTGCTCCCTACATTCATGTTACACATTTCTGAACATCTGAATTTTCATGTCTGTTCAAAGAATGAATGACAAAGAAGCAGTAAAGTTTTTCTACAGACAAAACTGAGAGGAAGAAGAAAAATAACACAGCTGATATGTTGTCAAATGTAATGGTCTGGAGAAACGTAAGTGCTTGAAAAGCATGGTGGCAAAGAGTTTAATCCACGTAATTTACATAATTCTTTCAGGGTTATGATTATTACTTCAAGGGTTACTTTCAACATCTCTGTTGTGAATTTAAGCAATTTAAGAAAATTTGTAATTGCACACATAAAAAGAAATTTGTGAAACACACAGTTACAAGATTAACTGTTTTTAGGGGTGTCTATATCTCATGTAAACCAGTGGTGAATTGTCCAGTATGGCTAGTATTTTACCGCCAAGACATTGAAATGTAAGAAATTACTTTCACTATTACAAAAAAAATTTGTATTTCTACCTCTTCACCAGCACATCTGAATCAAAGGTTAAATGCCCACGGCAGGAGGTTTAAATTTCTTGTAAGCAGCAATTCACAAGACAAATTATATAAATTACAATTCTGAAGTTAAAGGATCCAAATAAGGAATGGATTTTTTTAGACAGAATCTGTTTATTGGTAAACAAATTTGTGTATAACCATTATTTATCAACTATTTAGATGACTGTTTATATTTATTACAATATTTGTACCATTTATCTTCACTTTACAAAAGATAATTACACATAGAGCAAAGTAAAGTTCATCCCAGAACAGGCTACAAAGCCATAGAGGGGGAGTAGACATATAACTCTATTCTTCCTTTAACCTCGGCGCTAGATGGAGATAAGTGGTCAAAGCCATGCCCCGGCCGCTTTACCCTCAGGGATGACACAGTTCCTTTTGTATAGGGACTGGGTGGGCCCCAAGGCCAGTCTGGACGGGTTCGGAAAACCTTGCCACCACCAGGATTCAATCCCCAGACCTTCCAGCCTGTAGCGTGTCACTATACCAACTAAGCTATCCCGGCCCTTAAGATAGTTACATATATTATTACACATAACCAGCCACACAAGCCCTGACTCAGTCTACTTCCGAGCACTGCAACATATACACATCAACAAGGACACGACCAATATATGCTGCCACATCACCACCGAATTAATCACACACCAATGTACCATAACTGACTATTTTAACAAATGCAACTTTAGCAAGCACGAATAATGTGCTCCCTGAAGATGATGTGACTGTGCCGAAACATGTTGGAGCTATTTTATTGTAAATTTTAATATTGTTTTTTTTTTAAACAATCATTTGTGCGTTAGTTGGTGAATAAAAACTTTTACATATTAGTGTTTTTATTGTGCCAGAAAATTAAAATGTTGCTTCTGACTGTACTTTGAATGAAAGCGCAGTCAGTTTTACAGTGTAGGATTTCAAATTTGCAGCTGCAGCTGATGTGTTTATAAATATGTTGTTGTGTGCTGCAGCTGATTCAGAACTGAAAGAAACCCTCCCCATTGAAGCTGTGAAGCAGGTAGTTTACTTCATCATTAAAAACAGCCTGAAACTTTGGAAGCTTAAAATTAGGATAAGTGCTTGTGTGACTCTCAAGAGGCGTAACCAAACGAAGATATATATTTGATCCTGAAACTGGGGAGCAATCTAAAGGGACTGAATTTATAGTTACACCTCACTATGGAGTATATAAGGCCAACTAATGGGTCAGACAGACAGGGGTGTACAAGAATACAACACAAACTACGTTGTTTACAGATGTCACGCCAGAGAAAATTCAAGGGTCAGACAAATACCAGTATAGGGATCTTCGCTCTGTTGGGATGTTATGCAGCGTAGATTGGTAATTAGTTATCGACGTTTCGGCACAGTATATAGGTCTCAACTTCAAGGGTCAAGCAGTGGACATTCCGAATATCAACTGCTAAACTCATTTGTTTTCATTCTGTGACTCAGAGAATAATGATGTAATCTAATCATATGTATTTAATAATAAAGTTAGATCCATCCCACTACAGGCCTGGTCAGGCCCTTGGGGCTCCAGGAGGTCGACGCTCCCCAAATTTCTACACAATCGGCACATGAGAGTGATAAAGTTATCAGCCACATGTACCGGTCGTCTTTACCCCCAGGAGACATACATGGCACTCATTTCTGTTAGAAACTGAGTCGAGCCCGGAGATATATTGCGGCCGGAAAGAATAAGTCAATAAAAAAAATCCCAATGACCTAATCAGGAATCAAATCCGTGACCTTCCGGCTTGTAACGCAGTGCCTCAAGCAACTGCGCCACCGCGTGCCCCACCTCTTTCAAAAGTACAACTAATTTTTTGCGCTCTTAATAAACTAAAATATGCAAAAGCTGTTAACAAATAGTCAAAAACTCGGGCATTTCTACAAATCTAGAAACCCCGCCCACACGTAAATTTTTCGGTCGAAAAATGAGAACATGTCGGGGAAAACAGAATGTGTGGCAGTCCAAGGGAAGACCAGAGAGAAGACACCTTGTTAGACACGCGGGGAACCCTGGCATGACACGAAATATCTGAATAAAAGTTTTCGTCAGAAGATACGTTCTTTAAAGAATGTGAAAGAAATCGTTTTAAATTGAGATACTGGCGAAGGAAAGGGAGCGAGCTGTGCCTAACTCAGACGTCGCGCTTTGGGTCAGAGTAGCCAGAGCGAGTGGTGGAAAGACAGCGGTAGCCAAGTCGCGGGGCCGGCAGCAGGCAGTGTAACTCAGAAAGGGTTTATAGCATGAGTTTCGAAACTTTTTATTGCAAAGGGCCACCTCCATTATTGTGGGCTGATTCGCGGTCCGCATGTGGACAAATAACAGTAAGTGGTACACCTAACTGCCTAAATTATTGTAAAATGTTTATAGTTTATATGTTACGCTCAAAGATCGAAAACGTACATTGAGCGGAAAAAACGACCACAACGCCTTGTGGCATTAGCGAAACAGCTACAACGCGAAATTGCGTGTTGTGGCTGTTTTTAAACAACCACAATCCGTTGTGGCATGACAGAAACAGCCACAACGCGAAATGTCTTTGAAATGAACTGTTTATAAGTTTAGTAATTTATTGATAAAAAATACATGTAACGTAGACCTAATGAAGAACAAAGACGAAGCTCATTTATTTTTGCAGGAGCTGTTAGAATGACACTTCATATTTTTCGAACGACATTTGCACTTTTTATCGATGCAGTATCTCTTACAATGGCAGTCTACAAATCCCTGCTAACTTCC